>Ga0209541_10000153_pt1 | contig 123642 bp, 136 predicted proteins | sample RifCSPlowO2_01_FD_184027 | JGI IMG/M metagenome (GOLD analysis project Ga0209541, IMG submission 184027) | Groundwater microbial communities from Rifle, Colorado - Rifle CSP2_plank lowO2_0.1 (SPAdes) (version 2) | ecosystem: Environmental > Aquatic > Deep subsurface > Groundwater | place... | reverse complement strand
CAGCAAAGTTTAAGTTGGTAAGAAGAAAGGCAGCAGCAAGAATTCCTGTTGAAAAACCCACAATGATTTTTGCGCTGAGCGATTTGATAAAGATCTCGGTAAATCCTACTTCCTGGTACCACCACCAGTCAGTAATCAAGGAAACAATGCCGGAGAAAAAAATAAAAGTAACAAAGGCTAGGATTACGAATGTCCAGGAAAAAAATTTAGTGATGTTCACTAATGCTTAGTATATCAGAAACCTAAATTTTTACAAACCGCCGACTAGTGTCTTTTTAACTTCCTAATAATACTCGCCCTGATTTCTGCATCAACTAAGATGTGATGAAGAGCAGGTAATATGGAGGCAATAACGATCAGCCCAACAATTGGCAGGAGATATTTATCAACATCCGGGATCAGGCTTCCTAAGTAATATCCTGCCAGAGTTACCCCAATTGCCCAAAGAACAGCTTCAAAAAAATTGAAGCGGCAATAAATAAAGAAAAAGAAGAAGAATTAAACATTGATGAATTACCAATATGAACAACACTTATATTAACTTCCACTTATATGGACTAAATGTTTACTTAACTTATGTATACATAAGTACACATCAAGTCAAACTCTCTGCTCTTTCTGTTGCGATTCGTTTAGATTCATCATTTCTTAGTAAGGAGGGTAGGCAGTAATAAATTAGCAATTAACGAGCAAATTAAAAGAAAAAATATTCAATTTTAACCATTTTTACCATGAACACAAATTTGAAAAATAAGACTTTTAAAGACCCGTTTAGCCTTGAAGTTCAAGACTCTAAGCAAATATTTAATAGAAATGGCAGTAAGGCCACATCCGCCCTTATATCACAAAGAGAGATATCAGCTAAAACTAATAATTCTATAAAAGGAAATGGGGTAGATAGAAGGTTAGCTCAAAGGAAAGATACAACCCCCCGTAGTGAGGTATCAATTGATTTTGCCGCCAAACAATTCTTCCAAATTTTATTGGTTGATATTCAGTATCGTAGTGCCAAGTTAAACAACGATCTTGAGGTTGTTCCCGTGCCTTTTGCAGGTATACAGCGGAAAATTAATATATAGAGAGAATTAAGAAAATATTATGAAAAAAGCATTTGGATATATTCGAGTTTCAACAGTCGGTCAGGCAGAAGAAGGCTTCTCTCTTGACCATCAAAAGGAAGCTATCAAGGACTACTGCCGGACAAGGGAAATGCAGCTGCTTCAAGTATTCGTGGACGAAGGCAAAAGCGGGAGAACAGTCAACAGGCCTGAATTTCAAGAAATGCTCAAGCAGATAAAAGAGAAGGGTATAGACTGTGTTCTGATTTACAAGATTGACAGGTTCGCTCGAAATGTTACCGACTTCTCAAGAATATGGAACGAATTTAAGGAAAGCGGTATTAACCTAATTTCTCTTCTAGAAGGTGATTTGTCCAATGGTTCAAGTCTCGTGCCTAATATTTTCGCTTCAGTTGCTCAGTGGGAATCTGAAGTCAACGGACAAAGGACAAAAGATGCTTTAATGGAAAAGTTTAGATCGGGCTGGCAGCCAACCTGTCCGCCTATTGGCTACCGATCAGTTGGCGGTGATGGTGAAAGAAAATACTGTGAACCTGATCCTTATGCTGCACCAATAATCAAAAAGATGTTCGAGTTATACAGCACAGGTCAATATTCCATGATGACCTTGCAAGAGTGGCTGCAAGATAAAAATATCATATCTAAAAATGGCACTATTATCAGCTTCAGTAGGATTAATAATATCTTAAACAATCCATTTTATTATGGACTTATCAGGTGGCATGGGCAGGAAAAGACTGGTAAACACACTCCGCTAATTTCTAAGCAATTGTTTGAAACTTGCCAATATATCTTAAAGAAACATAGGCACTTTCTTGTAAGAGAACGAAAGTTTGATTTTCTGCTTAGGGGGTTTGCTTACTGCTCTTGCGGTATGCGATTAGTCGGCGAACATCACATCATCCGGTCAAATAAAAAAAGGATTTCCTACTACCACTGCCAAACACGATATTCTCCCGACTGCAAGCAGAAGTATGTACAAGTTAAGGATTTAGAAGAACAAGTTGAAAACTATATCAAAGAAATTGAGTTCACTGATGAATTTATTGCACAAGTTAAGCAGCAAGCCAATGACTTCCTAAATACAGGTAGGCAAAACACCGATGGTATGCGACAGGCATTAATCAATCAAAAAACAGGCTTGGAAGTAAAAAGAAAGAGAGTTGAAGATTTACTCGTTGATGGTGGTATTGACCAGGAAACCTACAATAGAAAACATCCTGAAATAACCCAGCAGATCAACAATTTACAGATTCAAATTGACGAAGTTGAAGAAGAAAGCAAACTAGACATGCCTTTAATCGCTGAAACACTGTTTCTCACTAAGAATATATACAAGACATACCAGAGCGCGCCAGACCCGCTTAAAAGGCATTACCTGCGCTTTTTCTATGAAGGATTCACCGTAGACAATAAAGTTATCATTGAAGCAAAGCCTACACCAATATTTGAAGCCTTAAAGACCGCCAACATGGTCAAATTAAGACAAGTTCAGCTTCCTAGCATTAGTCTGACTAACAGTTTGGTACAAGTTATAAAGACTTTTCAGAATCCAGTGTGGGCAGAACAAATAAGAGAAAGACTAAAACAAATTAACACATTAACAAAGGTAGCTGCTATTTAAGCCTTCCTAAATCAGTATCAGGATGCACTTTTACCATCATGCTTTAACGACCACCAACATGGTTCGATTAAGAACAGTTCAGCTCCTCGACCTGGATTCGAACCAGGAACCTTCTCGTTACACTAATCCCCATATTTCTATGAAGCGTGGACTATCTCATCTCCTTATCCAAATACTTTTAGAGTTAGGAGTCGGATTATTAGTCTCTGAACCTTCCCACTTATTTTGGGAGTGGCTGCGGATTACCATAGAAAGAATTTTCCATCCTTAGGCTTCCCGCAATTAACCCGATTTTCACTCTAAAGTTTCCCCCAGAGGCTGCGATACTTTCACAGCGAGCCGCTCTACCGTTGAGCTATCGAGGAATATTAAATTTTAAATGTACTCACTCTCTCCTCATACCTCTACCAGCTAAAAGCGGCGAGCCGTTCTCCCCGGGAGTCATTTAGACTCCCGCCCGCACTTCGTGCAGGACCCGTTGGAGCTATCGAGGATTGTGAATGTGCTTGGTAATTTTACCATCTAATTAAACTGAAATCTAGATTGCGCAGTATTCTCCGTAGAAATCCGACACTCATGAAACTAGAATATGGACATGAATCAATTAACAAAGATTTCTCTGGCCTGGGAAATGTACGCGCAAAATGTTCCCAAGAGCCATATCGCACAAAGACTTCAGGTCCAACGGGAGACAGTACACATCTGGATTGCCAGGATCACAACTAACCCTAATGGTCTTTTAGGGTTTCTTGACGAATATTCTCGTGCTAAGCGTGGTCCAAGACCAAAACGGCAGGTTGATGCAATACTGAAGCGGTGGGTTTGGTCAATCAGGGAACGGGAGATGGACTGCTGTGGACAGAAGATTTTGTACTTCCTTAAAAAGGAACACAATGTCACAATCTCTGTACCTAAAATCTATGAGATCTTAGCTGAGAAATATGTCATCAAAAGCAAATGGAAGAAATATCACAAGAGAGGCCCGGTGCCTGTAGCTAGCAAGCCTCGTGAGGTCATCCAAATGGATACACTAGACTTTGGAGAACTGTTTGCCTTCACTGCTGTGGATATCTACTCAAGAGAAGCAGATATTGTCCTTAGGCCATCTTTGATAAGCCATGATGGAGCAGTATTTCTTGATACAACCATGAGAAGAAGGTTTAACCTACACTCAGAGCTAATCCAGTCAGACGGTGGCCCGGAGTTCAAAGACGAGTTCAGACGTAAAGTTGGCAAATACAGTGATAGGTACAGAGTATCTGCTCCTTACAAGAAGAACGAGCAGAGCTACATTGAATCTTTTAACAGGACAGTCAGGAAAGAATGCCTGGGTTGGGCAAAGTACAAGAAGAAACAGATTAAACAGCTAACAGATGTAGTAAATGTCTTCTTAGAAAGATATCATTACCATAGACCGCATATTAGTCTTGGCATGAAACCACCTCTTGAAAGGGGCTAGTGTCGGATATTTACGGAAACATACCGGATTGACCGGGCCAATATTTTATGTTATTTTTAATTTAGGATGGGAAATGTCGAAACTGTAGAAAATCCACCACAAACCACAGTTTTATTATCCCCAGAAGAAACACAGAAAGCTGTATCTCTGGTAAGAACATCCATCAAAAGAATCATCTCCCAGTGGACAGAATACCGAGAACCTCGTCTTTTAGAACAAGGGCTTGTTAAAGAATTCACCAGAACTCAAGGACAAAATGGTGAAGGACTATGGGAAGTAGAAGATGACGGCCCCTATATTAACTGTAACCTGGCAAACTCTGGCGGCAAATGGATTCTCGAAGTTCAGTCAAGGGATGAACATCCCCACCGAGATCCTCTGCTTTCTGTCCAGAGAATTAAAAGAGAAGGTGAACGAGAAATCCCTGAATCGCCACCCAACAATAGTAAAGCAGCCTTAGGTTTGATAATGGAGTTTGTAAAAAAGATAAACGGAGGGGAAATCCCACCTGAACCTTTAGAGCTATCCAATAGGGGGTGAGAATTTTGCAACAAATCGAAAAATATTTTGCCAGTCATGTCCGCTATAATAGCCTTGTCCATGTGATTGCCGGCATTGGCATTGGGATACTTATAACCTACCCCTTGATCGGCGCTCATCCTATTCGTTGGGGTTTAGTATTCTTGGGTTTAGGAGTTTTAGGGCATCTTTATCCGCTGATACAAAAACGGTAGATATTATTCCAGATAATCTCTGAGCTTTTTGGCTCTGGTTGGATGTTTTAATTTTCTGATAGCCTTAGCCTCTATTTGTCTGATCCGCTCTCTGGTTACCCCAAACTCCTTCCCCACCTCTTCCAGCGTTCTTTGTTTACCGTCTTCCAATCCAAACCTAAGTTGTAGCACCCTTTTCTCCCGAGGCGAGAGACTGTCTAATACTTCATCCAGGTGAACCTTTAAAAGCTCCCTGGTAGCTTGCTCGTCCGGCTGTAAACCCTGGTCAGCAATAAAATCCCCCAGGTGGGAATCTTCCTCATCTCCCACCGGAGTTTCCAATGAAGTCGGCTCTTGCGAAACCTTGATGATTTCTCTGGCTTTGTTTTCATCTATACCCAAAGCCCTGGCAACTTCTTCCGGTTGAGGTTCCCTACCCAACTCCTGCATCAATCTTCGCTGGGTCCTATTAAACCTGTTGATGGTTTCCACCATGTGAACAGGAATACGGATGGTTCTCGCCTGATCGGCAATGGCCCTGGTAATCGCTTGCCTAATCCACCAGGTGGCATAAGTTGAAAACTTATATCCTCTTCTCCAGTCATATTTATCAACAGCCCTCATTAGCCCAATATTGCCTTCCTCAATTAAATCAAGCAGACTCATCCCCCGTCCGACATACTTCTTGGCAATTGAGACCACCAGCCGTAGATTCGCGCTGATCAGTTTATCCCGGGCCTTCTTTTCATTCTTCTCTGCTTTTTTGGCTAGTTCTATCTCATCTTGTGCTGTTAAAAGGGGGATTTTGCCTATATCACGAAGGTATTGCCTGACAGGATCCGTGACCGCACCTCCCTCTAGGGTAGATAAAATCTCGAGCTCTTTCTCCAGCTCTGAAGGAGTTTTAGTATCAGCCTCTAGCTCTTCTGTGGTAGTTTCAAAAACATCAATATTTTCCGCAATTAACTTAATGTAGAACTCATCTAACTCCTCTACCTGCTCCTCAGGTTTTGGGAATACTGCTAGAATCTCCTCTTGGGTCACAAACCCTCGTTCCTTACCCAGCTTAAGGAGCTTCTTGACATCTAATGCTACTTGTTTTTTCTGTTTAGCCATATTTATTTTGGACTTTTCTGGATTATCCTCTTCTAGTATCTAGATTATTCTCACGAAAAGTCCAGTTCTACCTCTTTCTGTTATTCAGTTACAGATTTTTTAATTTCACTGATAAATCTCTGGCTTTTTTACTTAAGGACTCCACTATTTCCATCTTATCAAATTCCTGGGCATTCTTAATCTCCAGGGAAAGTTTCTCCAAAGAAGCTTTAATTAAGGCTTTTTTAAGTTCTGAAACTACCCCATCCAACTCTCTCCTCCAAAATTTATCATCTGATAGTCTGTCATCAAGCTCTACTAAATATAACCGATCAACCTCTGAAAGTAATTCTTTGGGTAACCCTAAAACAAACTCATTAATATTAAATGCTCTGCTTTTAAAGGATATTGAATCTAAATAAAGCACCAAGTAAACGAAAAGCTGGCGCCACTTCTCTGCCAGGAATAAAGTCTCCGGAAAATTAGGAACAAAATTAGAATCCTCTGGTGGATGCAGAAACAGAGTGATTAAATATTCTTCCAGTAGTTCTCTTCTGGACCTTAAGGACACCACATTATCGGCAACGTTTGTTTTGTTAAACAGACTAGCATAGCTTTTAGAAGCAAGTTTACGCATCTTTTCTACGCCGTCCCGCACTATCCTTTCATCGGTTTTTAAAAAGGCCGACAGTCTCTGAATGTAGCGTTCTCTAACCAAATCATCGGTAATCTTGGCCCAAACAGGGATTAGCTCTTCCCCAATTTTCTTCAAGTCTGAAGGATTTTTTGTATCATATCTTTTTGCCGTAGAAACTAAATAATAATCATAAATAGGCACCGCTTCCTCGATCGCTTTTTGCCAAATACCGGGATCACTGCCTACTACTTCTGCTGCATCTTTCCCGTCCTCGATTTGAATCACTTTAATATTGAGTCCTGCCTTATCTGCCATTTCAATGCCACGCCGGCAGGCATTATCCCCTGCCAAATCCATATCGAATCCCAGCTTCAGATTTTCCGTGTATCTTTTAATCAGATCAATTTGTCCCGAAGTTAGGGCTGTTCCTTTTGAGGCAACGACATTCTTAAAACCTGCCTGAAAGGATAAAATCATATCCATTTCTCCTTCCACCAAGATCGCTTCTTTGCTATCTCTAATCGAGCCTTTACTCAAATTTAAACCAAATAGAAAGTTGCTCTTATCGAAAATTGGACTTTGGGGTGTATTGATGTACTTTGGTTCGGCAGGATGCAAAACTCTTCCTGAAAAACCCCTTAAGCTTCCCTTGCCATCAATCAAGGGATACGTGATTCTACCTCTAAAACGATCATAACTTCCGGATTTTGAGGCTACTCCCAAACCAGAGAGAATAATTTCTTGGTTGGTATAGCCTCTTTTAAGTAAAAACTTTGTCAGAGACTCCCAAGAATTGGGAGCATAACCTATACCGAACTGTTCAATCGTTTCGTCTGTTAAGCCTCTTTTTTTTAAATAAACCTGTGCCTTTTTACCTAAGGAGTGTTTAGTCAAAATATAATGGAAAAATTCTTGGGCTTTTAGATTAATTTCAAACAACCCGTCTTTAAAGTCCTTTTTGTCGGGTACTTTTTTCAAAATCACTCCGGCCTTACGGGCCAACACTTCCAAGGCTTCCTTAAATTCCATTCCCTCTTTTTCCATTAAAAAGCTGAAGTGGTCCCCGCCTTTTTGACATCCAAAACAGTGCCAAATTTGTCGCTCAGGAGAGACAACAAACGAAGGTGTCTTCTCGTTGTGGAAAGGGCAACTGGCTTTAAAATTTACACCTGATTTTTTTAAAGTAAGGTATTCGGAGATCAAATCTACAATATTAATTTTTTCTTTGATCAGTTCAACATCGTCCATAGCTGGGCAATAATCCCAAAGGCCCCACGTCTTTGAACGGGGTGGCTTCCAGGTATTGTTGCGGCGATTGTACACCAAAAAGATCCCGAAAACAACTCTTAATTGGTATAATAGGAAAACTTGGAGGGATCGCATAGTGGCCTAGTGCGCGGGCTTGGAAAGCTCGTATACCGTAAGGTATCGTGGGTTCAAATCCCACTCCCTCCGCCAGTTGGGAAATCTTTATGAAAAGAATTTTGTTTGCGATTTTAATAATTTCAGTATTGGTTGGAGCAACCTTAATGTTGGGAAATCTATTAAATGGAGTTTTAAAAGATAAGGCAATAGCAATTGGTTATTTTTCCGCCGCTACTTATACTCTATTATTTGGTTTACTGTTGAGGAAAAACTTACAAAAGATTTCCACTAATTTCACGGATAAGAAACTAGTGTTTACGATCTATGGATCTATCGGAGCAATTTTTTTGGAAACAGTGATTTGGTGGGCCCAAACCGTCTTAAACATCAAAGGAGCAGCTATCAGTTCCAATCTCTGGATAGACCTTTTTATGACAGTCCCTTTTTATGTTCTGTTGTGTTATTTCTTAAGTGGTCTAGTGACGAAATATAAATTTTCTTGGGTGACAATAGCTTTAACTGGAGGTTTTTATGAAATTATAGCAGACGGAATTATTGGGAATTTAATTGGCCTTAATATTTTAGGGGTTTTAATCTCTCCGATTCTCTTTCCGATATTCATTATTACATATTCACCAATCATATTAGTCCCGTTTTTACTTCTGCCGCCAAATCCTGATTTAGCTAAAAATTCTGTTAAGAAAGACTTCCTTGCTTTACTTAAACCGGTTAAGGCAGTCTTAATATTTCCTTTTTCCATCGGGCTTGGCTTATTGTTGGAAAAATTGTTTTAAATTAACTATGTTGTATTTTAGAATGAGGTAAGGTTTAATTTAAAGAGCAAAAGGTTTGCCGCTTAAAACTTGAAATCGTCCAATCCGAAAGGGTCGTTTCTCCGCCAGAGGCGACAGGTGCGGCAGATGGAAGGGGGTTTGGGGGGGGAATTCCGCCCGCCGACCTGCCCGCCGAAGTTTCAACGCAGGCGGGGCCCAGCAAGTTCCGTTCGGATATTTTCAAACAGACACCGCAGGTTAGGAAAGCGTGTATAATTATTTTATGGATCTGGTTGCCATCCTGCAAAGCAAGCCCCTTCTCGTAGGTCTTCATCTTGGTTTTGCCATTTTAGGCATTGATGCATTTCTGTGGTTACTGGGGCAATTGAAAGATAATGGCGGCTCGCCCAAAAGTAGGATTGCCACTGCTTTAGTAGGTGTTGTCGCCTTTATTGTAAGCTGGCTGGCCGGCGGCTACTATTATGTGGTTTATTATGGAACACTGGTGAGACCGGTCATCAAAAGCAGTACTGCACCCTGGGTGCACAATATCATTATGGAAACCAAGGAACATATTTTCCTCTTCATTGTTCCGCTGGCAATGACCGTCTTATTCATCACCTTGCTCTCAGAAGAAGAGATGGAACGGCTGAAGCTTCACCGTCTGACCTTATGGCTTTCCGGAACCATTGCGCTGCTTGGGCTTCTGATCGGCGCCATGGGGTTTACAATCTCCGCCGCGGCCCGCTGGGGAGCAATTATATGAATAAACCAAAATTAATTATTTCATCAGCATATGCAGCAACGGTAACGGTCATCTTTGTCGTGGTTATTACCATCTGGGCAGAACTATCTGTGCCGCTTAAGGATTGGCTGAAAAATTTCTCCGGTCACCACTGGACATCAAAAAGTCTTCTTTCTGTACTAATGTTTGCGGCTGCCACTCTGATATTGTATGTATTACCTTATCAACATAGTGACGATCGCCTCCGGAAAACACTTGGTTTACTTTTGATGTTTGCAATACTTGGCACTATCATTACCACACTATTTTTTACGGGTCACCACTTCCGTCTTTTCTAAGCCAGAAAATGCTGTATAATTAATCAATGTTAAACTGGACAATACCGGATTTTGGTGCAGGTATATTGATCCTCATTATATGGGAGGTTTTTTGGAAAGCAATTGGCCTTTGGAAGTCTGCCAAAAGAGGTGATCTTATTTGGTTCATCGCCATATTGTTAATTAACCTTTTTGGCATCTTACCTCTTTTTTATCTTTGGAGGACTAAACAGCTGGAAGGTGTCTTAAAAGATTTCCAAAATTTCTTTAAATCAAGGTTTCAGAAAAAGTAAAATTTAAGCAGCTTTGGGATAGGATAAAAAGATCTAAAATACTGCTTAGCTGTTACCGTCCAGAGCTGAAGGTCACATCCAGCTTTCTCTACAATATCGCCGCGCACTTTTAGAGTTTCAGGATAAGTATCAAGATAGGGATAAGTTTTTGAACTGACGTTCTTTACATGATCAAAGGCATCAACCAGAAAATGTAAGCCCTCCTCTTGGGCTCTTTGTCGTAACCTATCAGCTCCTCGATGAATATTGGCGTTCTCTTTAGGCCAAACCCTGGCATGGTAATCATCTGCCATTGTCTCAGCTATCTCAGGATCGGTATTTTGGTAACCAGCTACTGTCTCGAGCGCTTTTGAAGCTTTAATAATAGCTTCCCACTGCCAGGGTGCTAAATCTTCTAAATCTAAATAAGCAAACATATTTAATCCATCTGAGCTGATTCCTTGGATAGGACCAAGCCTGTCCACCGCAATATAGAAACTGCCCAGTTTTTTATCGTATAGAGGCTGTAATCCTCTTCTCATCTTAGCAGCTTCATTGGTAAACTCCTTAGTACCGAACATTGAACCAGCGTCTCTCAAAGCTCGCATATATTGAGCCTGGAGATTAGGGAAAACAACCGGATAAATCACCTTACCATCCGCCCTTCCCGGTGTCATTGAATCTTTCCAATCGGTTCTATCAAGGGCAAAATCAGCTGCGCCGCAAAACTTGGGATCTTCTTCAAATTGGCATGTATCTGAATTTGTGTGCGAGAATATGTAGACTTCCACTGCCCCTCGTAAGCTGTCACTGAATCTTTCTGCCAGCGACCTATCCCCCGTTACCCTTTGATAATAAGCATGCCCTATCAAATAAAGAGCATTGACATCAGAGGCATTATAATCAGTTGATAATCCTCTTTTTAAGATCACGCCTGGTAATTGATGATGATATTTAAAAGGTTCAGCACCATTTTGCGGATCAGGCCGTTTTGCTTGACGTAAGTTACCGTAGATTAACTGATCTCTAACCATCGCTGGATCATCAGCCATCATTCCCGCTTCAAGGACATCTCGAGAAAAGTCTTGAATATAACCATCTTCTCCACCATTATCTAAACCAGCTTTATATAGAATCAACCCTTCTTTTGTACGTACACTTAATCTTTCCCTCAGTTCAGGTAGCATATACTGATATCATAGGCCTCTATTCATCTCTTGTCAAATTACTATGAGTTAACCTCAATATAAAGGCAGTCTGTAGATTTATACTAGGATTATTCCTGCTGAAAAGTCAAATGGAGCAGGTACTCTTTGTTTCCTGCTCCACCCAGAATTGGAGATTCCATGATTTTCTCTATTCTATATCCTGATCCTGCAGCCTGCAACCTGTCAACTACCTCAGCTTTAACTGCTTCAGCTTTTTCTGTAGGTAAAACACCCTTTACCAAATCCTTCTTTTCTGCTTCATAGTGAGGCTTTAATAAAGCAATAATCGCTCCGTCTGGCTTTAAAAATTTCCTGACCACCGGTAGAACCAGTTCCAGCTTTGTCCACCCAGCATCAATGGTAATCAAATCTATGGATTCAGGTAGTCCTTCTAAATGGAGGATATTTGTCCGCTCCATCACAACTACCCTGGGGTCATTCCGGAGCTTCCAGGCCAACTCTCCATAAGCCGTATCTAAAGCATAAATTTTTTTTGCTCCATTTTGCAGCAGACAATCTACAAACCCGCCGGTGGAAGAACCAACATCCAAACAAACTAAATTTTCAATTTTCAATTTCCAATTTTCAATGGCTGCTTGGAGTTTGATCCCACCCCGGGAGACAAAGTTATTTTCCATACATTTGCAGTGCCTGCTGTAGAAGCTTTTTGTCCTGAGAAAAAGTCAATTGTTTTAAAGCCTGATCTGGCTCATACCAACCTGCCTCTTCCACTTCCCAATCATGATCTTTAGGATCTCCTGATAAATATTTCATCAAAAAATAAGTCACTACTTTAAATATTTTTTCCCCTCCAAGTGTGTAAACGTATTTTGAGTAACCAACTCTACCTAAAATTTCTGCTTCCACACCACCTTCTTCCCTGACTTCCCTCAAAGCTGCTTCTTCGGAGGTCTGTCCGGGGTCAATTAAACCCTTAGGGAAGCTCCAGTGTTTATTTTGGGAATGCTTGGTCAAAAGCACTTGACCTTGACTATTAAAAACAATGCCACCTGCACTAAATTCTCTCTTCATAAATCAATTTTCAAAGCGCCCCTGGCGGGATCTTAACAAGTAAGCTCCGCTACGGCGGAGAACGAACCCACAACTGGCGTGCCCGAGAGGATTCGAACCTCCAATCCCGAGATCCGGAATCTCGTGCTTTATCCATTGAGCCACGGGCACATACTGTAAGCGGAGGCGGCAGGATTCGAACCTGCGAGCCCTTACGAGCCAATGGTTTTCGAAACCATCTCCATAAACCGCTCGGACACGCCTCCAAATATATCCAACCACCTTAATTTGCTCTAAATAATCTGCCAAACCGATTGAAAATACCCCTTAAACCGGATTGATGCCTTATGTCCTTTTCTATTCTTTCTCTCAATTCCAACCACCTCTTTATTTGCTGTTCCGTACAATCCAGAAGGCCAATGCGGCGAGTTACCGCACTTCCATCCGGGTATCTTGTGGCTTTATAGACATAAAAGGTTTCTTCCGCATCAGGATCACCCTCAAAACTCGTAACATTACAGTTACCAGTATAATAAGTAAACTCAATTGTCTCTAATTTTTTCATAACCTGCGCCCTCGGCGGGACCTTTGCTTCGCAAAGCATAGTGCACTTCATTTGCACTATGAGCGAACCCACCAAGACCAGCGCGCCTGGAGGGAATCGAACCCCCAACCACATGGACCGCAACCATGCGTTCTGTCCATTGAACTACAGGCGCAAACAGGAGTATTGTACTATAAAACTAAGCTCGAAAACAGTAAATTGATCGCAGTGGACAATTCGGCAGAGAGTATCCGTTAAAGAGGTGCGGTCGTACCGAATTAGCCCAAAAATTAGTGATGAATATTCTCCAGGGGGAAATGTTTTTGCAAGGATTCTGACCATTTTTCCATCCAAGACTTATAAGGCTTTTCATGAAACGGCAAAAAGCGGGCCACTATCTTTTTAACTTTTTCCTCGTCTTCCTCCCTCAAAACCAACATCAGTTGAACCGGGAATCTAAGCATTGTTTGAATATACAACACCTTTGAGCCGTCTTTTTCTTTAAACCAAAATGAATCTAAAAAATGCCAAAAATAGAAATCCTCTCCCACAGTTATGCCTTGAGTAGAAATTGTATAAGTAATCTCCTTCGGCGGCACAAAAGCTAAGACATAAGCTACAAAAGTAAAGGACAATATCACTCCAATCAGTAAAAACTCCTGAGCCAGAAAAGCAATCATGATTAAAAGTATTGCTAAAATAGCAATAGTGGTGTAATAGGAGCGGTCTTTTTTCCTAAAAGGCCTGGCTGGAGCCTGCCAAGACATCAGAGTTTTAATCTCTTCTGCCTCCATCATCTTAGGCGTGAAAAATTCAGGACGAGCAGATCCTTCCGGGTGCTTTTGTTTATGTGCTTCTTGTTTAGGATGATCCTTAGGCATTTGTTTTTAGTTTAACCTGAAAGAGGTTTTATGTAAAGCGGTGGGGGTGAGATTCGAACTCACGGTCTCTTGCGAGACAGCGGTTTTCAAGACCGCCGCACTAGGCCACTATGCGACCCCACCCTAATGGCGGATAAGTCCACCGAAGCTTTTAGCGTAGGCGGAGAGGGTGGGATTCGAACCCACGATACCCTTGCGGATATAGCTCGTTAGCACCGAGCGGCACTCGACCACTATGCGACCTCTCCAAACAGCTTCAATTTTAACAGAAAGTGAGATTCTTATCTAGCCAGTGTAACAGCCCAAACTTTTTTGGCTCCATGTCTTTTCAGAATATAACAGCATTCTCTTAAGGTTGAACCGGTGGTCCAGACGTCATCAATCAGCAGAATATTAGGAGATTTGGATATTGGGATATTAGGAGAAATAGCAAAAGCATTAAAAATATTTTGTTTTCTTTGTTGGCCTTTTAGCTTAACTTGGGACTTGGTATAGCGAATGCGTTTTAAGCCATCACAATAATCTAAACCCAGTTTTTTGGATAAAATTTGTCCAATGAGTGAAGACTGATTAAAACCTCTGTCATTACCCCTCCACCAATGTAAAGGGATAGGAATTATTGCCCATCCCGCTCCTTGATCTTTCTTAATTTGGTCTAAAACAAAGGGCTGGTATTTAACCCAATATTCAATCAAAATATCTACCAAAGCTTCTGTCAATCCGCGGACTCTACCATACTTTAACTGTTTAATGGCTTCTCTTAAGGAACCTTGATAGATACCCAAGCTCCAAAGTCCATCTAAACCATATCGCCTTTTACAAATCGGGTGGGTTTGACCTCCCACGGCCAGCTTTTCGCAGCGAGGACAAACCAAATCCGTTTGAAGAATATTAGAAATACAATCCTGGCAAAAATAGGTATCTAATTTCTTACAACCAACACATCTTTTGGGGAATAAAAAATCTAAAATTAGGTTCACAGAATTTGCTTTTTGCTATAGTATATGATATAGTACACCTTACGGGGATGTATAGTCTCGACAGGATTGCTCTTTAAAAACTGCAAGCTGTTAAGGATACATTAAACATAAAATATTGTATCAAAACACAAACGCCAATAAATTTGTGCGTTCCGCTGTTGCATTCGTGCAACAAGCACTTGCTCCACAAGTTCGTGTAGCATACGCCTAAGCGGTATTCTGGATGATCCCTTTCAGGCTGGATCGCCAGGATAAGTACCCAGTCTGAATGCAGTTGTGATATCTAATCCATATTCGCAACAAAGAAATTTGGATTAAGCGTTAATCTTCCTGCTGACGGGTTACAAATTAACGCTCAAAAAATACATCAGCTAAGCTTGTAGAAGTTTTAAAAGTCACAATTTTGGACTCGGCTCACAGCCGACATCTCCACAAGATTGATTTTTTGATCCAAATTTGTCATAGTTAAGTTATGACAAACCCCCGAATTCAAATGGAGCAATTAGGGATGTCTCCTAGTAGAGCACGAGCTCAACTTATAAGGATACTTTGTTTACCTTTGCGAAGCGCCTTCACCTAGATACTTGTTTTCAATGCGGTCAAAAGATTGAAAAACTGGAAGATTTTACAATAGATCATAAAAACCCATGGTTGCATCAAAACCCGCAGTTATTCTGGGATGTGGAAAATATAGCATTCTCTCATCACTTATGTAACTCAGCAAAAGCTAGACCAGCAAGTTCTCGCTGTGAAGCCGGGAATCATTGGTGTAATCACTGCAAACAATGTTTACCAGTTACCATGTTTGGTCGAAGAAAACAGAAAGGTTACGCAGCGCTGCGGAATTATTGCAACCCATGCCGTTCTATCCGTCGAAAACTTGGAATGTCGTGGTAACTTTACTCTTTCCCCCTAAGCTCCTGTTCTACTCTTCTTATATGATCTCTTTCTTTAATAATCTTCCTGTGATCAAATTCTTTTTTACTCTTAGCCAAACCTATTTCTACTTTAAACCGGTTATTTTTCTCATACATAGACACCGGTACTAAAGTCACACTTTTACCGGAAGTTTTTCCTATTAAAGAATCAATCTGAGCCTGATGTAACAGTAATTTCCTGGTCCTTTGGGCATCATAGTCCCTATCCGAAGCTTGATTATATCTTGGGATGTTGGCATTGATTAAAAAAGCCTCCCCGTTCAAAACCCTAATATGGCTCTCTCCTAAATCAATTCTCCCGGCTCTAATTGATTTAACCTCAGCACCTGATAGGACAATTCCTGCTTCTGTATGTTCTAGAATGTGGTAATTATGGAGGGCTTTCTTGTTAACAATCTTCATAGCCATCAGTCTTCAGCTATCAGCTTTCAGACTCTAATTATATCAGTCTGATGACTGATAGCTGACGACTATTTCAACTCTACTTGAAATATCTTACTTCCCTCAAGCAAATAGACTTTCTTATTTTTCTCATCTACTACCAAATCTGTGGCTGTAGCAAATTTATCCCCGCTAATTTGACCTTTATAAGCGCCTGTTTTGGTTAAAGTCAAAAGCCGGGAATTACCAGAGTCCAGAAGATATAGATTATCCGTATCGGATGAAACAAAAAAACTCTTGGGATCTTTAATCTCCTTATCCAATCCTCCCAGCGAAAAGTTGTCTTTATCTCCTCTGGTAAACCGCAAAATCTCTCCCCCGCTTTTTAACACATACACTGAAGATTCAATCTGCATCCTTAAAGCCCCGTTAAAATCTACTTTAGTATCCTTATTCAAGTATTCTCTCTTATCCGAGTATCCCTCAGAAGTTGGTAAATACTTCCAGATCTGATTCTTATTTTTATCCAAAAGGTAAATATTGCCGGCAAAGCCGTATATATCGGCAATCTCACCCCAATCGTCGTCGGCCTTAGCGACTGTAGATAGCTTTGAATTGGTAGTATCAATCTTTAAGATCCCCTTATCTACCGAATAAATAAAAGAGAGCCCTCCGTTCAGGGAGGCTAACGGCGCATCACCTAACTGTTCCGACCCGGCCAAAATTTGGTTGCTCTTTTTGACCAAATCTACTGCTACCAAAGTTTTCACCCCAGGATCTAAAAGCAAAAGCTTCCCCGCCGATAAACTTAATTTGTCAGCGCGGAAGTTCTTCTTGACTAAGTCCAAATCCAAAAATACGGGGAAGTCAGATACACTGGACTCTTGTAGAATTGAAGATGATTCCTGTTCTAGTTGTTTTTGAAAATTTTGCGCCTCGGAGTCTTCCGGCTTTAACTTTAAAGCCTTGTTAAGTTTATCCTTGGCCGAATCCAATTTATTTTTGGCCTCAAGCGGATTTAGGGTGGCCAGGCCTTTTGCCCCATTAAAATCATCTTTTGCTTCTTGTAGCATCTGGGTAAATTGCAACTGCTTCTCAGCATCGCGGCTCAACTTAAACTTATACCCTGCACCCAAAGCAATAATAGCGATCAAGATAACTGCTACGGCTAATCTGCCTCTGCCGCTTCTTGGAAAATACCTTCCCAATCGCTTAAGACTAGTGAAGGTATTACTTAAAATAACTTGAAACAAAACGAATGGTTTTTTCGGATAATCTTCACTAACCTTTTGTTCTGTATGTTCTATATGATTCTCTTGACCTATGACTTCAGAGGGGAGAGCTGAAATTTCCATATCCTCTTCTGTAACCTCTACTACCAAGGCGGCTAAACCTTGATTTTCTAAATCAGAGTCTCGATATTGAGATTCCTCCTCCGGCGCTTCGGAGGGGGAATGGGAAATTGATTGTGAAATCGTAACCGATTCGTTAATTTTACTCCCCACTTCTTCCTCAAACCTTTCAATAGGCAAACTTAATGATTTTTCAAGCTCTCCTCCCAAAAACGTCACCAAGCTAGTGGTAGATAGGAGTATCCTATCGCCAAAAGATACGAACCCGGAAATTAACTGAGAAGGCGCGCCTACCGATAAAAGGGGTGATAGTTTTTCTCCTCGTTTTAGGTAAACTTCAACTTGCCCTTTTCCAATAAGGTATAGCGCTTTACCGGAAATGGCTGCTAAACATAAATCAAAATCATTATCCTTCGAAAATTTTTTCTCAGCCTCCTTAAAAGTCGCATTTAACTTCTCCGCTGCTCCTCCCTCAAGCTCAAAATAGAAATCTTCAAGTTCAGAAAGGACGATTCTTCCCTTGGTAAAGGCATCATCACATCTCAGTTCTAAAACTGCAAGAAAACTATCCCCGTCCCTCGTTGAAGAGGTCGCTTGAGCGGCTTTTTGATCAGTATTCAGTCCAATAACTTGTGCTATCTTGAGCTTCATCACAATATTCCCCAAGCCAAAACAATGAGTCCAATTGCAAAACCGGCATGAATTATCGAAAAAGCTTTAAGGATCGGTGACACTTTTGTAATCAAAGTTTTACTCATTAAATCCACCTGTCTGACAACTATTAAAGCAAATATAGCGTAAAACACTAAAATTATCAAAATAGCAACTTTTAATAACATCATAGTTATTTCAAAATCAAGAGTATCAGTCGGGGTGGTGGTAGGCATCTCTCCCCCTTCCGTAAATTTTATGCGCTTCGTCTAAGATAAAATCCGCCACATGGTGCGGCCTTGGCACAGAGTGGAAGTCAATATTTCTCGAAGCACCTGCTGTCTGGATAAAAACATTTCCGTAATGAAAAATAGAATTTAAAATCCCACCCATGGAAGAGGCCGTATCTTCGATATTTCTAAGAGGGGCTACATCAATATTTTTAAAAAGTAGTGAGTGAAAATCTATATCAACAAGGTTTTTCTCGGTCACAATGTAGACATTAAAATACCAATTCAAAAAGCCTTCAAAGGTAATTATTAAAACTAACAGGTAATTAATGATTAGAAATACTATTTCAAACGTTTGAGGAATTGTTGACAAATCCAGGTGAAGAAATTGAAAAACTAAAGGAACAAAAAATGGCACCAAAAAAAGCAAAACAGCAGGGATGATCCACTTTAAGTTGGTGATCGGATGGGCCCGCAGAAGTAGAAGTATCTTCTCGTCATTGTCCTGGCCTTCAAAACTGCAATCTGTGGGATGTTCTACATATGCGGTAAACATTAAGCTCAAGTATACTACTTCTTTTCCACATTAAACAGCGGTCCGACTATGGCAATATTGGCAGGCGCTCTCACATTAAAGAAATTTCGAAACTCGGTGGCATTAAAACTCTCAGACCTACCATCGCCCGAAATTGTCACACTGGTAACCATTCCTGAACCGAAGTCCGCCGATACGGTTACTTCCGAAACACTGTTAAAAGGTGTTCCCCCCCTGTTTCTTAGCTCTTGTTTGACCCTTTCAAAATCCCAGGTGTCTTTTCCTTCCGGATTCGGCTTATCTGTCTGGTATAAGTGTTCTGATAAAGAGCTATCCCGCTTTGTCAGCATAATCACATTTACAATATCAGCCACCTCTTCCGATTTAAGCCAGGCTGATTTCCCGTACTGGGAACGGAAGCCTTGCGCGGCATAAAAACAAGGGGAATCCTTATCGTAGGCTTTTGAAAAAAGGTCACTGAAGTTGCCAATATCACCCTGAGTGTCTCTGACTCTCTTCGTAAAAGACCTCGCTCCCCAACCGATATCGGAAGCGGAATAAGTATAACCCCCATCGGTTGAAGAATACCAGGCAGAAATCGGCGATCCTCCTGACACTAAAGTTTTACCCTCGGTGGATTTGACTGCTTGCTCCCAATTTCCGCCTTTACTGCCACCTTTGTAGACCTGACAGGCTTGGGTGGTGCAAATTTCTTTCGAACCGTTATTGGTATAAGACAGGGCATAAGAACGGGCAGCAATAGCCTGAGCTTTGAGTGCCTCCATTGGCCAGGAATCCGGCATCTCATATATTCCTAAAAGATATTGTTCCAAAGGCATGGAACCATATCCTTGGACTGAAATATTTATATTCGGCCTAGTCTCAAAATTAAAGTCTGCAAAATATGCCCTCAAAATATCTTCATGATTTTGGCCTGCCTGGGCCCTGCCTAAAACCCCGTATTGATTCATGCCGACCCGGTGCGGAATCCCAAAAGTAAAGAAGGCGTAAGCCGGCCTAAATCCAGGATCTAATTTTCTATCATCGGTACAAAATAGCGGGCCTGCGCCCAGCGATGTAGGCAGATTCAAAGATGCCTGCCTTTGCGCGATTATTTGTTGCTGTCTGGCGGAAAGTTGGGCAATTTGCTTACTAAGATCTGCTTGGTATGCCTTGGCTTTGCTGACTTCACCGCCAATAAATTTGGCATTTTTATCAACCTCTTCCTGGAATACAGCCAAGCGAACCTTGTCCTTTTCCAATTTCTCTTTTTGGGTCAAAAGATCCACGACTTCGGCTGTGATAGAGGAAATAATTTGACGATCTTCTCTGGTGACAGTTTGGCGGTAAGAGAGCTCCCTAAATAGATCCCCTGCTTGAATAGAGGAAAAAATTATCGTTAGAGGATCTGTCAGATATGAACGAATATAGTAAGCCTTGACTCTAGTCTCCAAAAGGGCTTGTTGTAAGGCTATCTTGTCCTCTCTAACATCTAAATCTTTTTGTTTTTGTTGGATATTCAAAGACAAGTTATCTAAATTGACCTGGATTTGATCTAACTGGCGTTTTAAGGATTCAAGTTGTCCTTCTAGAGGTTTGGTGGCGGAAACAGATAACTGCCGGGCATGATTTAGCTCATCAATCTGTTTTTGTAAATCCTCTATCTCATCAGCATTAACAATTGGTAGTAAGTAGTTTGTAGTAAGCAGTAAGGACAAAAAGATTAAAGATACTGCGACGATCTTCTTAACAGAGGGCATGTTCTCAATTCTACCATTGCCAGCTACAAACTACCAACTACTAGCCACTAACTTCTCTTTATGCTAAGCTGAAGGTAATGTCCAAAAAAGTCTTTTATCTGACTACTCCCTGCTGAATATATTGACGGATTAAACTTTGATAAGGCACATCCAATTTAGCTGCCTTTTCCTTAACTTTACCAATCAATTCTTCAGGCAACCTAATAGAAATTAGGCGTTTGGTTCTCCTAAGATTAGGAAACACTATCCCTCTTTTGAAATCTGATGGTTCAAAATATTCAGAAAGATTAAGGTTTGCCCAAAAATCCGCTTCTTCTGATTCGCTTTTAAATTTAGGAACTACCAGTTTCTTTTTCATACAATCCCACCTCCTTCTTGTTAATATCCCTGGAGGAAACAATTCTGATTTTATTCCCTCGCACGGTAAATATCTGATAAAGCAATCTCTTGCTTTTTGTTTGACCAATAATTAAAAACCTTTCTTCAACCAATGAGTGTTCTACATCTTCGTTTTGCACATTATTTCCATCAAAGAAAACCTCTTCCGCTTCTTCCGGTATAATATTATGCCTCGCTATATGGACAACATTTGCTTCATCCCATTCAAATCTAACGATCTTCCCTATTTTAGCGATAGCCATTCTATATATACAATGTATATACAAGTATAAAATAACTGCGCTGGCTTGTCAAGGTCTATTTTTTTTAATTCATCAAAAATCTTGAGACCAACGAATTTTGTAAAGCAAAATTAATTACGGAGGTGTGGCATGAGCAGACCCTAAATCCTAAAACGCGCTAAGCCACAATTATGTAAACAAAACACTAATTGTGGTAATCTTAAACTTAATGTCCAAAGTTTTCATTCTAGTTATTTTATCCCTCTTTTTGTTGCTTTTTGAGAAAAACTTACAAGCACAAGAACCTGTTCCAGTCGTGAATCCGGGACCAATCATTAATACTGAACCTACTGAACCACAAGCTGCACCTGCTACCGACTCTAATAATCCACCACCTGAACCTGTCACAAACTCAGGCCCCACCACTACCCAACCCACTACTAATACACCTCTAACAAACGCTGGCGGTCCATCAATATCAGCTATTGGGGACCTTTCTGTTGGAGAACAAAAATCAATAGAAATCTCAGGACTTAATAATAAGCAAAAATATGTTTGGAAAGAATCTAAACTGACCAATGTTTTTCTAAATCAGTTCAGAAACCCATATACTGAAATACTTTCTAATTGTTTTATTTCTGATGACGCCGGCAAGATCCAAAATAATATTGGCCCTTATTTAAGACCGGGTATCTATCGTTTAACTATCTCTACAGCAACCTCTGTACCAGACGAATGCAAACCTTCAGGCAATCCTATATCCTCTCAAGAATTCAGCGTTGGAGGAGAAACTGGCACAGAATGTTGTCCTTCAATGTTTCCTTTTTATGACACGGGAAGGGATACCTGCAATAAAGACGCCGTCAACATACCAAGTCTTCCCCTAGGTCTTCCATCAGGACCTACAACAATACCTACTCAATGCAAAGCTGCTGGAAATTATTGTGAGCCGGACTCGCTGAAATGTTTTAAAACTAAAAGCTTGGTAGTGAATTCAAAGATATGTGTGAATCCCGATGACCCGAAATATGACCCCAATTTTGATAAGAATAAATATGCTATATGTCCACTTGCTGGAGGAAAAGTAATCATCGGTTGCAGTGCTGACCCAAATAATCCACATCCAGGTATTGCCACGGCTATTGGCTGTATTCATACCAGTCCGGTGGAATTTACCAAAGATTTAATGACCTTTCTTATCGGCATTTCCGGGGGTCTGGCATTTTTGATGATGTTACTCGGAGCATTCCAGATGCTAACCTCTGCCGGGAATCCGGATACTTTGGCTGCAGGAAAGAGCAGGTTAACCAGCGCGGTGATAGGGCTTTTGATAGTGATTTTTGCTACTCTTTTGCTGCAAATTATCGGATTCGATATACTAAAGATACCCGGATTCGGGAGATAGAACATTTATGGAAAAATTAGCTTTACAATTACCCGGTGGGAATACCATACCTCCACCAACAGGTTTAAAACCTGACTTTCAAGACTTGGCCAGTTTAATAACTCCCCTGCTAAACATTATCTTTTACTTAGCTTTATTCCTGACCTTTTACTACCTGATTTGGGGGGCGCTGTCTTATATCATGGCCCAGGGCCAAAAGGAGAATCTGGCCAAGGCCCGGGCCAGGATCACCTGGGCCCTGATCGGGCTGATGGTGACGCTTTTAGCATTCTTTATAGCCAAGTTTATCGGCGAAGTATTTACACCCAAAGGAGGACTGCCATTCTAATGAAGTTCAAAGTTGTCCTATGCTTACTACTAACTACCAGCTACTTACTACTAATTCCTCCCGCTTATGCTGCTTGTGTTGAACCGGGGATAGGTGTCAAAATCGGGGAATGTTTTGGCTTTGGGCAATTCACATCTTTGGGGGATGCCACCAGTTTATTAGTTACTCCCCTATTTTCTTTAGCAGCAGCAGTAGTCATCCTCTATTTTCTCTGGGGGGCTTTTAAATATATCACCGCCAGAGGACAAAAAGAAGAACTGGCCGCTGCCAGACAAATACTTATTCATAGTATAATCGGGTTTATAATACTTATGTTCGCATTCTTAATCCTGCAATTTTTGTTATCTTCTTTGTTCGGGATTAGCGGCTTTCTAATCCAAGGTTAATTTTGTTCTCTATAAATCAAGGCCCACCGACTCCTGGCCCGGCAGCCGGTCCACCGCCGGCTCCACCACCAAATCCGCCTCTAATTCGTCCCATAAAACCTCTGATCTGATTTCTTCCAAAATAAACTGCTGCACTCAGTCCGCCAAGAATGCCTACCTCTAATATCCTATCCCAGGGGAATCCTCCACCACCGCTACCGATTGTTTCCTTGGGCGCTATGTAAGTGGGCACTGGTTTTGGGATCCGGGTAGCAGTGGGTAACGCTTGAGCCGTAGCGGTCGCTTTGATCTCTGCCTGTCTTTTGCCCAAAGCTTCAAGCCTGATCGCTTCCGCTGTGGCTGCAAGTTCAGCTGAACGATTAGGTGTTGGGGTAGAGGTAGAAGTTGGGGTAGGACTCTGTGTTGGCGTGGATGTCCTGGTGGGAGTGATGCGCAAAGAGTTAATTTGCTCAGCGATAGCTGTAGCTGTTGCATTGAGAGCTTCCAGTTGTTTTTCTTTTCCGATTCGCTGTTTCTCTTTTTCAAGTTGTCCTGCCGCAGCGGTAACAGTGGCCTGGGTATTTGCTATCCGGGTAGCCAAAACGTCAGGTGTAGGTGTAGCAGTCGGCTTTGGAGCAACAGTCGGCGTTGGCGTACCGTCTGCGGCACTAACGGGTTTTGATCCCTGATCAATCCCCAAACCCATCGCCAAAATCACCAAAGAAGCTCCTCCTGTCAGAGCGATTCGTTTTCCCAATTTTTCCGCTTCCAAGTTCCTCATAATTTGAAGCGAATCATAGCATAATCACCTTCGTTTTGTCAAATTATAGGCTACTTTATTGGCATCTTTTTAATTACTGTTGTATAGTGATAATATATATTTCGATGATTAAAAAAAGCTTGATTCTGTTAAAAACTTCTCTTCTCTTAGTAATTAGCCTATCCTTTTTAATAAATACCCCTGTTGTTTCAGCTATGCAACTCGGAGCTGGCGAAAGATGCGGCCCCAACTCCCCGAGTCCCGGCATACCCTGTATTGATGGATATGACTGCTTATTTGATCAAGCCTCAGGTTATAACCTATGTCTACCATCGCCATTTAGTTCAACCTTTGGCAAAATTGAACCCCCCGATCCGTTGAAAGGCTTTTTAGCAAAGGATCCCACCGGAGCAGGGGCAATCAGCCAGTTTTTATCTAATTTTGTGGCCTTAATATTCTCTTTAGCCGGAGTAGTTTTGGTCTTGATGATACTTTGGGGAGCATTTGACTGGATGATTTCCGAGGGAGACAAAGAAAAGGTAGCAGCTGCCCGCAGTAAAATCATCCATGCGGTGATCGGCATATTCCTTTTTGCCGTGGCTTTTGCCATTATCCAACTGCTGGGACAATTTACGGGGTTTAAATTTTTTGTTGGACAAAAGTAATGACTTGACAAGTGCTTTGTGATATAGATATAGTTAAGTTAGAGATGAAAAAATTAGCATTTCTTGGTTCCACAGCTTTATCTCTTTTAGCCCCTGTACAGGCTTTTGCTCAGGATGCTCAGGACAAGATTCAAATAGAACGACCTAAGGCAGGATTTGTAACACTGGGCAATGCCATCTCCAACATATTATTCCTTGCTTTCGCGATTGCCGCTCTAATAGTCTTAATCATGTTAATAATTGGCGCCTTTGAATGGATTAGCTCTGGCGGAGACAAGGAAAATGTGGCCAAAGCCCGCAATAGAATCATCAACGCTCTTATCGGTTTGGCTGTTTTGGCAGTCGCGTTTGCCTTGGCTAATGTATTTGCCCAATTCACAGGAATAAACCTTCAAAATCTCACCATCCCCAGCCCAAATCCCAGCGCCTCAGGGCTATAGCTTAAAAACCCTCTGATAGGTTGATCTTCAAAACTAATAGTGTTAATTTTAAAGTATGGGACCAGAACCGGCCGGTTTGACAGAACTCGAAAATCTATTCGGCAATATTATTTCCGTGATAGTGGGACTAGGGTTTATCGCCATGTTAGTCTTAATTGTAATGGCCGGGTTTAAATACTTAACTTCCGGCGGAGAACCCAAAGCCATTCAATCTGCTCACCATACTCTTATCTGGGCGCTTTTGGGGATACTTTTTATGGCAATCGCCTGGTTAGTCCTACAACTAGTTTCTAATTTTACCGGAATTGATGTCACGGTATTTGATATAAAAACCCTCTGCAAAGATGCCACAGGAGGCTTGTCATTTTGCCCATAAATCTGCTATACTTTTATTTATGCAACTAGATTTTCGCATTGAAATATTTAAAGAAGGCAAACACTATGTGGCAGTGGCTCCTGAGCTTAATGTTTCCAGTTTTGGCAGCACCCAAAAAGAAGCTAAGAATGCACTCCGCGAAGCAGTAGAGCTTTTTTTAGAAGAGTGTAAAAGAATGGGCACGCTGGACGATGTATTAATTGAAGCCGGATTTAAGCCTAAAAAGAGACAGTGGCGCAGTAACGACCCCTTGATAACAGAGCGTATGGCTTTGGGAATTTAAATGCCAAAAATTGTCCCTCTTAATTATAAAAAATTAATCCAGATTTTTGAGAAAGATGGTTTTCAAATTTCCAGAACAAAGGGTGATCATATCTCCATGACAAAACCGGGGGTCATTCGGCCGCTTGTCATCAAAACCAGTCCACATAACGTAGCGGTAACCCATATCCGGACTAATTTAACCACAGCAGGAATTTCAAGAGAACGGTATTTTGCATTACTTGAAAAGGTCAAGTGAAACTTGCAATAGGTTAGTTGTTTGTTTTACTGTTAATATAGAATCTATGTTTGCCCGAATCTTTGCCCTACTGCTAACTACCAGCTACCTATTACTAGCTACCCCTGCTTTTGCCCAGACCCCTTCGACAAGCTCAGGGCAAGCTGCTACCCCCTCTGCTATCCCAGCTACCAACTACCAACTACCAGCTACTATCCCCCCCACCTCCCCTCTCTATACCGACCTTTTGGTCAACAACATGTTCCATACTTTTTCCTGTCTGGCTATCGGGCAGTCAGTCATCGGCCAGCCCTGTTTAACCTACCAGATGACCAGAAATGCCCAGGGTATGCTACAAGGAGTTCCGGTGCTTTCCCAAGCTAATTTATCCGGAGGGACCTTAGGGGCTGTCACTTCTGTCATAGGAATGTTGTATGAAAACCCGCCTGTCCGGACGGCAGATTATTTGGCTTCGGTTGGCACCGGCCTAGGAATTGTTAAAGAGGCAAAGGCCCAAGGAGTAACCGGATCAGGGGCCGCAGTCTTAAACCCCATCTTAAAACTTTGGCAAGTCTCCAGAAATATTTCGTATGTCATATTAATCCTCATTTTCTTAGTAATCGGGTTAATGATAATGTTTAGAAATAAAATTAACCCCCAAACAGTCATCACTGCCCAAACAGCCTTGCCCGGACTGGTCATCGGCCTGGTTATGATCACCTTTTCCTACTTTTTCGCCGGCCTGATTTCCGATTTTGCCTTTGTAGGAACAAACATTGTTGGTTATTATTTTGCCGCAGCTCAAGGAAAGACAGATGATGCAACGAGGGTAAATTTGGTACAGCAAATCTCACCCGAAAGTGTTTTAAGTATTTTCAGTCGTTTTACCGGTATTATTAATCGAGATAATGCCACAGATGCCTTAAATTCTATTTGGAATGGGTTTGATGATAACGTTAAAAACACTCTTAGTCTCTTAATAGGAATTCTGGTAACTCAATTTGTTTCTCCTTTGGCTGGATTTGTCCCGCCCCCTGCAGGGTTATTGGTAGGTCCAGCACTCAGCGTAGCTGCAGGAGGAGCTGTAGCCACTTTTCCCACCTTCTTTTTAGGATTAATATTAGGTTTTATTGCCACACTGGCATTAATCTATGCCATGTTAAAACTAGCATTACGTTTGGTTAATAGTTATATAACGATTATTTTTTTGACATTAATCGCGCCGTTTCAATTCCTTTTTGCTTCCTTACCGGGCAGACAAGGAGTTGCCACCGGCTGGATGTTAAACATATTGGCTAATGTTTTAGTATTCCCAACAGTCTTAGCCGTATTTTATCTTGTAGCATTTATCCTGGGACAATCTTTCGGCCCGCTTAAAGTTTCCCAGTTAAATCAAACAGGAGGTGGTAGTTTCGTACCTGTGGCGTATGCGCAGGAGAAATTTAACATTATAGGAAATAATACTTTTCCTTTATTCGGGGGAATGAATTTAGAATTTATCAGGGTTCTTTTGGCTTTTGGACTTCTCATGGCTCTTCCTACTATTCCGGATATAGTTGTAAAAAGCATTGGCAAAGCCGGTCAAGCAGGGCAAATGATCGGGCAAGAAATCTTCAGCGGTGCCAGAAGTGGCCAAGGATACTTCGGCAGAGCCACCGGAGCAGGCTTGGGATTTGGACAATCTGCTAAAACAAGTATTTGGGGAGAAAAACAGTTCTCTAGAAATGCGGAGGGGAACTGGGTAGTTACTTATGGAAAGCCTGGTGCGATTGATATATTTAAAGGACGAATCGATATGAATGCAAAGCCCGACGGCAGATCCCACCCCACCGGAACAGTAGGAAGTTAGTCCTTATAAATAAGATTGGGGTCGGGTCGGACTATCTGCTTGTCTCGCGCGACAAATGCTTGACGAACTATTGGAGGTATTTTTTCTCCCTGATTCAGTATGTTTTCTTTTTCATATTTGTCTGTTTTTGAGTTTAGAGTATACCAGAAGAATCCTTCTTCTCTCATAAATTCCAAAAGCCCTCTTCTTCTAACAGTTTGTAAGGCTTTTTTTACATCCGAACGCATATTTGGATCATCCCAAGTTTCTTCATTTAGCAGTGCTCGTCCTTTTTGTTTTTCCGTATCATTTAATACTTTAGAAAGAATCAAAGCTCCTTCCTGAGCTAATCTGTTTCTTTCGTAATCCCTTAAAATTAAGTACTCCGCATCCATCATGCCAGTTTCTAGCATTCGCAAGGACTGTTCGCAAGCTATTTCAGGAGAGTAACCTAACCTTTGAATAATACCCCGTTCTCCTTTAGCAATAGATTCTCTCATCAGCCTTCTGAAGGCATACCATCTTAAGGTATTTTCATAAGCATAGTTTCGCGGTGCATTGCCAATCCGATTTTCTTCCACTTCTTTTTCTACTTTAAGCCAGGTGACAAAATTTTTAAAAGTCTGATATGTAATTTTATAAAATTCATCTGATTTTATCTTCGCCCTAGCTGCCATTGTGTAGTAATCAATATAAGTCAGTTGCCTGACTCTTTCCACTTCCGGATCGTTGAGCGAGCGTTCCCCTGATCGTACTTGGTTCATAAAACCGACGTATTGACGTGTGTACTCTAGGCCTAAACTAAGTTTCTGCACGTCTTCTGCTGCCATGCCACGAAGCCAATCAGCCACTGTATATGCCCCATCAAAAGGCTCAATTAAAAACCCAGGGGTGAATTGGCCTTCACCCAAACTTCCGCCGGTCAAGGCTTTCCTAGCCTTATAAGCTGCTGCCTGTGCTCTGGCATTTTTAGGCATGTCTGTTGGATCAAAAAATCTTTGTTTGTGATATTCAACCTCATTTCTTCTTTTGATAAAATTATTTAAACCCCAAATGCCGGGAGCGCCAAGCCCCCACACTCCTAAAGGAAGAAAGTTTATGCCTGCAAACGGGATGTATTCTACAAATTTAACGCCTCCGCTGGTGGACATATTGTATTCTGCCTCAGTTACCATAGTATTCTCTGCCACATCTCCTTTATTAACTACCCTCATCCTATCTTCCATTACTCCAGGTTCACCCCAATCATCAGACATGGTAAATAAAGAAACAGCCGGTTTAGGTTTAGGCACCTGTTGTCCGTTTATTGTTATCATAATAATATTACCTTTCTCGTCTCGCTCCGGCACAATTTTTCCATCAACATCACGTTCATAAAAAGGGTATCTGCCTTCCATAAATTCTTCTGCGGCCCGCCTCATTTCCGAAAACTGAGCCCTTCTGCCTCTTTCCAAATATTCATAAATTTCCTTCTTGTAGTCAGCGAAGGGAAGACCGGGAGCAACTTCTACCCCATATTCTGCCAACAACTCCCCAAAAGCCTTAATCATAGAGTTATCCAAAACAGCATGCGACCAGACAGGCCATCTGCCATTGACTAAACCTTTAGCTTTATACGCGTGTGTGGCTACAAACTGACAATCACGTAATCTTTCTCTTAAATCTTTGGCTGCCTTCCCTAAAGTTTGATTTGCGGCAGTAATTTCAGTCTGATCGCCGGAAAGTTCAGCCCGGTATTTGGCTTTGAACGCCTGACGCTTCACTCTCCTCAAAGGTTCTATTTCGTGTTCTTCATCTGCAATCGCCTTGGCTAACCGAGCCTCGATGACATCCGAAATGCGCAAACTTTTCCTCTCCGGATCTACAATAATAGCTTCACCATTAGCATCTTTCTCAACCTCCACTTCGTGTGTTTGGGGGTTTATCCTCCCTTTAATAAGACCCAACAATACACTGGTTTCATCATCAGCTAACCTGCCGGTATACTCTCCTGCTTTTGGACCTTTTGGCATAACCATCCTAATTCTCATTCCGCCCAGTAAAGAAGATTCCATTAAAAATATCGAAAAGCTTCTGGCCAGTTCAAAACCAAATCTGGCATCTTCTTTGCGTCCTTTCTTAAGATCTTCAATCCTAGCCTTACTTTCGTCATCGCTCGCCTCAGGCAGATATGCTTTTTCATACATTGCTTCTCTTTCTTCTTCTGTTAAAGAACGGTCGATGACTTTTGCCGCTCTGTCTATCTTTATCCGAACTCTATCCCAGCCACTTGCATACCACTTCGGCAGGTGGTCTTGAATCCGGTTTTTGTTATAATCTCTCATCCAATCCCAGGCTATACGGTCACACTCTGTTGGATTGCCGCTTTGCTTTGCCTGATCAAACCGTGCCAAAGCATTTGCACAGGTTTCTGCAAAATAGCTGTTCTCTTGACTGAGCATTCCCATTTGTTGCCTTATTCTGCTCCTTATGGCTTTCTGTCTGTTTGTTACTCTTGTTGCAACAATCTGATCTTCAATCCATCTTTTGCTCTGGTCAGAATCAGGATCCGCAAGACCTTGCCGCAGTTGAGCACGGAGGATATCTTTGTGTACCTCTGCCAAGTCAGACAGCTCTCCATCTGATAATGGCCGCCGTATACGCTTTTCTATCCTCTCTATCTCCTGTCTGGTAATAAAATCAAAGCCGTCTTCCCTGTCCAGCAGCTCTTTCGTCCCACGAAAAACTGCAACACGCAAATCATGCCTTCTTAAAGCTTCCGCATCTCCGGTCGCTGCAATCCTTTGCCTGACTATATCTCCAGGGTCTAAAAGCAACCTTTCTAAAGGATCATTAGCACTGTATTGCAACTTGTACTCATCTCTGAGTTCAAAAAAACCCTTATAGGCCAGCCTTACATCTTCTTTGTTTTCTTTTGTAACTTGTTCACTTTTTTCTGGGTCTGCTTTAGCTAACTTTGGATCGACAAACAACTCCGGAAAAAGATCCTGGTTATTTGCAAAAATAGTTTCTGTAAAAAAATCTCGGGTTTCAGCCTCCCCCATCAATTTTTCTTGTATTTTTGCCCGATAGTCTTTTATATCCCCTTCTTCTACCTTATCAATATGCCAGTCATGCCCTGTCCAATAAGTTCCGTCTTTGTATGTTCTTAACCTGTGCATTAGATAAGCTGCATATTTGTTCTCTAAAAACATGGCATTAAAATTCTCGATGAATTTGGCAGCAAACCTTTCTTTAGCCTGCGGTCCGAATTCGGTATTGCCTTTTTTCATTATTTTTTCGTTGCCAAACACATCAGGAGGCCCTTCGGTAAAAGCTATTGCCCTTAAGTATTCAGGATTGGTTTCTAAAATTTCCCCTTCCGGTACTAAAACTTTCTCGCTGTTTATACGAAGAAGGCTATTTTGTAGAAGCATTGGTCCATTGCCTCTGATTTCTTCCAGAAGCTTATTTGTTGTACCAGGGTCACGTTCACCAATAGCAGCCATTCTGTCTTTAACCCAATCCATTGCAGTCAAAATCATATCCCGGGAGCTTTCCGGCCATGAAAATATAGTAATTAGTGATCCGCCCCAATAAGATTCAGCCTGTGTATACCTTTTTTCTGCCGTACTCATCCTATCTCTGGCACGTAGCTTTTTTGTTAATGCAAAAAGTCTTTCTGCAAAAGGATTTTTGATTGTTCTGTTTATACCCTCTTCTTCAAAACCGATTAACGCATTTACCCCATCCCATAGATAGTGATACATACCTCCAATCTCTGCTTTTAGCGGTGCAAGTTCGGCAGCATCATCCAATATTTGTTCCTGCATACGCCCTTTGCTTCTTTCCTGCTCTATCATTGACTCTCTTCCTCTACCTTGCAGTTCGCGTACCCTAGTTTCCTTGATCCTTTTATAGGACTCAAGAATTCTTTTAAAAAGCTCCTTCAAAGGCTTAGCCGGATCATTTTCTGCTTCTTGTTCCAATTGTTCAATCCTTGTCCGGCTCTGCTCTTTGCGTCTTTGAAGCTCAAGCTGCCAAGCGGGAGTTTTCGTAATAGGATGATCCATATAATATTCATAAACTGCTACAGCAGTATTAAACTCGCTTCGGCCTTTTTCCCTGGCCACTTGCTGTTCCAATCTGACTCTTTCAGCATAAGGAAGCAACGGATCATCAGCCTTTGATTGCAACTCAGCCAGTTTTTCTTGAAGTTCTTGAGCTTTAATGCTATCTACTTCAAATCCGTCATCCCATTGTTTGATAATCGTAGAAGCTTTATACAAAACCTCTTCGTCTACGCGTCCCGCATCACCAGTCGTTTTTATTCTTCCGGCAATTTGATTCAACTTAGGATCATCAGCGTAAGTACTTATGTCAAAAGTGACAAATTCAGCAGGAGGAAGAGCAGAGCCTCCTGCTATTTTTAACACCCTGGCAACCTCTTTACCTGTTTTTGGATCAGTGAAAACACTATAGTTATCCTTTTCTGTTACTAAATATTCTCCCCTTCTTTTTGGATCATATTCTGATGAAATAGACCAGGGTTTCTGAGGATTCTGTTCACCAGGAACTTGCGGCGAGATCTGCTTCTCTGTGCTGACTGGACCTGATTGGGATCCTACTGTTGCTCCTTGTTCCGGACTTGGTACTCCTTCTGCCATATTTTCTATTCCTGCCATAGTTTACTTCCCCAGGAAATTCTATGGCATATTCCAGCATAGAACTTCCGGAAATTGCTGTCAACGCATACCCTTTCTTATTAAATGTCTTAACCCTGGTTTTGTTACCACTATTGCCCAACCGCCTCCGGGAGTACGATAGAATGTGGCCTCTCCGAAAATACTTGTCCCTATTGACCTAGCCCCATCAAAGGCGCCGCTGGCTGTTTGGGCAGCATACTTTTGACCCTTCTTGACCCCATCTTTAATCTCACTGGAAATTCTTTCAATTGCCATAATTTTTCCTTTCTTCGGCAAGTTTACACTGAGCGTCAGCGAAATGCTTGATTAAATTCTTATAAAATCCTGACGAAGGGGAAGCTAAATTATTTAGTTAAATCTATCAGTATTTCTTTTGGGGCAACAACTTTAATGGGCTTGAGTATTTTTTTAACTTCTTCTTTAAGCAAATGTTTCTTATCCAAAGTGACCAAATAATCACACTTTGTTAATCTTGCCCCTGCCGCAACATGAATGTCTTCTTCCTCAATCAAACCCTTAAACAGTTCTAATTCAAGCTCGTCAATTCTTTCTCTAACTATAATAGAGTTCTCCTGAATAAATTTTCTAATCTCCTTAGGCCTTTGTCTGATTTTAAGAGAATGCGCCTCTACTTCATCAATCACTGTTTGAGATGAAACGCCCACAACTATGCCCAGCTTAACAAATTCAAGTAATTTGGCTGAGCCGCCCGCAGGTGAAAGTAAAGCTGCAATTATTACCGAAGCATCAAGGTATACTTTAATCACTCTTTTGGGATTTTAATTTTTTCTCTACCTTTTTTGCTAAAGAGTCAGAAAGTTGATCTTCTTCTAACCACGCCTCTATCTCCTCTTTGCTAAAAACTCTGTACGGCACAGTCTCTGACTTAGCTTCTAACATCAGTTTATTGCCCACTTTTTGAGCCTTCACAATATTTCCTTCCTCCAGCCCAAGCTCATCCCTCCACTCTTTCGGGATAGTCACCATCCCTTTACCAAGGATCCTTAAATATTCTTCTTGAGGTTTGTTTGGCAAAACTTGTTTCATAGTTTGAATTTCTAATTTCTTACATTTTAAACTAATTTGGACAATTTGTCAACCGCATCTTTTAACTGCCCCACATTTAGGACAGCTGCCCCCCACTCTAACCACACAAACGATCTCACCGCCGCAAACCGGACAATTTTGGCAATAATCAGGATCTTTGCTGACAGAGCCAGCAAATGTACGGGCGTTTTCGGAAAAAGTTCTAAAAGCCGTCTTTCTTCTGGCAAAACGGATAGGGCAACTGCCCGGTTTAGGCCCTAATATTTGCAGGACAGCCATTTGGGTCTCATCTGAAGGAAACATATACTGCTCGCTTGCTATAAAAAGGTCTTTTTGAACCCTTGTAGCCTCTCTTAAGGCTTCTTTTTTAGCTCTTTGATCCTCCCCTTTCCTCACGCCGTTCCACAAAGCCGGATCGTCAATCAGTTGTTCTAAAATATTAATCCAAGATTTGCCTTGGGTATTTAAAATAAAAGGGGTGGATCTGATCTGATCAGGCTGCGACAGTAACGGCCGATTCTGGCTAAACTGCGCCAGATTTTGGGCAAATTCCAAACATTTCCTTTCACCAAAATCTAATATGATGGCACGGTTAAACAATTTTTTATTCCCTTTTGTGTGCTCTATCTCGCTAATAATTATTTTAGAGGCAGGGTAAACTCCCGGATGAGGAGGGCTGACCCAAGCAATCGCACCCTCGTTGCTGCTGGCTGCCCACTCTTCAATAGAACAGACAGCTTGGTACTCAAGACTACCCAGGGGACCGGTTTTATCTTCTACTACATCCTTAATCCTACATTGCGCAGAAGGAGAAAATAATTCACCATCTCTTGTAATCAAAAAATGATAAGGATCGGGAATTCTTTTAGTCTCAAGGCTTAAAGAAGCCAATTCTTCTATAACTTGTTCTTTGGGTTTGCTTTGCCAAGCTGTAATAAAAGAGGAAATTTCTGGTCGTTCTACTAATGTCGGCATATTGCTCCTGCTCGGGAAATGAAAAATGTGGTCGGTCTCCTGACTTTACAGTTGCGGCACAGTTCCCGAAATTCTCGGGATTCCCTTTTCATCTCTTGTCCTGTACCAGACTGTACGGGACGAGATACCACATCCCCAGCATAGCTTGGGAGTTTTCAATTTTCAAGTACCATTTTACCTAGATTGCCCCAAAATGATCCTTTTTGAGCTTCTTGCAAACACTTTTTTCACGAGGTATATAGATAGTACATGGAAGATCTACATCCTATCCCACAAAATGTCACCTCCTTTCAATTTAAGCTAATCGGAGATATGACTTTGAAACAATTTGTGTACCTCGCCGCCGGTGCCGGTACTGCTTATCTAATATTTGTATTTTCGGCCCATGATTATCCTCTGATGGCATGGCCCCTCATAATCATCTTTGCACTTTTGGGTGTGGCTTTTGCTTTTTTGCCAATAGGCTCAAGGCCGCTAGACCACTGGGCAAAAGCCTTTTTGAAGGCTATTTACTCCCCCACTAAAAGAGTTTGGCAGAAAAATGGCAAAACGTACAAAGAAGATGCTTTATTTGGGAGTCGTTTACTAATGTACCTTGCCGGAACAACTCAGACTACCGGTGGACCAGCAAATCGGCAAACCAGCGGATCAGATACACCGATATACCAACCAGCTGGAACACCGACCCCCCGACCTATCGAACCGCTCCCTACCCAAGAAGAGCTTAGAAAAACAGTAGATCTGGCTCGCCAAGCACAGCAGTTACAAATAAGGATTATCCAAACCGAGCGAACTCTATCCCAAATTAAAGACCAGGCGGGTAAACCTGCCCCTGTCCCTGTAGATTATAGTCAACAAGTAAACAAAACATTGGCTGATTTACAAAACCTGGTTGCTCAGGCATCCGCAGTAAAACAACAGATTAAAACGGTTCAGGAACCGAAGTTAAAAACCGAAACTGTTATTCCTCAATCTATTCCAAGAGAAAAAATAAAGGTTGTACCCTCCGTCAAACCCCCACAAACTACTCTTGCCTTAACTACATTTCCGAACGTAATCAATGGAATTGTCAAAGACAGGGAGGGAAATTTTCTGGAAGGAACGGTGGCGGTAATCTATGATAAAGAAGGACTGCCTGTCAGAGCCTTAAAAACTAATAAACTCGGCCAATTCACAGGCTCAACCCCGCTACCCAACGGAGTCTATACTTTAGAACTTGAAAAAGACAATTTTACTTTTGATGTACTGCAGATAGAATTAACGGGTCAAGTATTACCACCATTGTTGATTACAGCAAAATAATGAATACAACACAAAAACATTTATCAATTTCTGATATTGCTAATGATATTCTTCTTCTTAAAAACGGCGGCGGAGCGCTGGTTCTACAAGTGTCTGCTGTGAATTTTGGATTACTTTCAGATAGAGAACAGGTGGCTATCATCGGAAGCTTTGCCCAGATGTTAAACTCTCTTTCGTTCAGCATTCAAATTGTCATTCACTCGGAAAGGCTCAATCTTAGCTCCTACTTAGAGGTGTTGGACAAGGCTCAAAAAGCACAGGCAAATCCTTTGCTTTCGCAAATGATAACCGAATACAAACAATTTATCCAAAGTACAGTCAAAGAAAACGAGGTGTTAGATAAAAAATTTTATATAGTCATTCCGCTATTCAGCTTAGAATTGGGGTTAGTCTCCTCAAAGATAAATTTGGAGCAAAAAATTAAAACAGTGCTGCTGCCAAGGAGAGACCAGATTATTAGGCAACTCGCCAGAATCGGGCTTAAAGCAACCCAACTCTCCAAGCAAAAATTAATTGAAGTTTTCTATAACATCTATAACGGGGAGAGAGTAGAAAAACCGATCAGTCAGCCGGTTAACCCTCATGACTTAGCAGTCAGACTCAGAAACCCGCAACCGATTCAATCAAACCGGATAAACCAACCCAGTAAACCAGTAAACCAGCAACCAATAGTAGCTCAACCTCCAATTCAATCGGGGCAAGCGGCCAAAACACATCCGTTTGTAGTAGAGGAGTTAGAGGAATGAAACTACCCACCTTATTTAAAAAACCAAAAGTCCAGAACGACCAAGACGTTCCTCGATTGACCTTGGAAGATGTCTTAGCTCCAGCAGAGATAGAGGTGGATTTTAGCTACCTTAGGGTTGACGATCATTTCTTTAGAACTTATTTTGTGTCCAATTACCCAAGGTTCGTCCAACTCAACTGGCTGGAACCATTAATCTCTTTTGACCACTCGTTACTCATTTCCATGTTCATCTATCCTTCTCAGTCACAAGGGGTCTTGGATGAACTCAAGCGCAAAGTAGCTGAAATGGAGGCCACCATACAAACCGATCTAGAGCGAGGTAGGGCTATAGACCCTGCTGTTGAGGTGGCCCTGGAAGATGCCAAAGCGCTACAGGACCAATTGGTGAGAGGCGTTGAAAGGTTTTTCCAGTTTGCACTCTATATTACTGTACCGGCCAGATCTTTAGAAGAACTACGAAATACCTCCAAGCTGGTTGAATCCACCCTTGCTTCTTTGTCTATCACTGCCAGACAAACTACCCTGCAAATGGAAGATGGCTTTAAATCTACCTTGCCGCAAGGGGCAGATCTTTTAAATTTAACCCACAATATGGATACCACATCTCTAGCCACAACTTTTCCTTTTGCCTCATCGGAACTTACTGCCAATGAAGGGATTATGTATGGCATCAATGAACATAATGACTCTTTGATTATTTTTGATAGGTTTAGCCTGGAAAATTACAACTCGGTCATATTTGCCAAAGCCGGGGCTGGCAAAAGTTATCTGGTCAAGTTGGAAGCCCTGCGGTCTTTAATGTTCGGAACGGAGATTATTGTGATCGATCCGGAGCAAGAATACTTACCACTATGCCAAGCTGTAGGCGGTGAGTTTATTAACTTTTCTGCCTCATCTCCGGTTAAAATTAACCCTTTTGACCTACCTGCCAAACAAATAGGTATGTCAGCAGAAAATCAGTTGGGGAGTAAAATTCTTTCTATAACTGCCTTTCTAAAACTCGTTCTGGGCGCACTTAATGCACAAGAATCAGCTATTTTGGACCGGGCTTTAAAGCAAACCTATCAGCTAAAAGGCATCACGGATGATCCCAAAACACAAGATAAACAGCCGCCTTTAATGGAAGATCTCTACAAAGTTTTAATTGGCATGGAGGAAGGTCCCGCCGTAGAACTGGCGGCGAGACTGGAGAGGTTTATCAAAGGGTCGTTAACTGGGATATTCTCCGCTCAATCTAATATTGATCTTACTAACTCATTTACGGTATTTTCAGTGCGTGACCTGCCGGACCAACTAAGACCGCTGTCTATACATATGATCTTGGATTATGTTTGGACCAAAATCAGAAGTCGCTTAAAAAAAAGGCTGCTGATTGTAGATGAAGCATGGTATTTGATGAGAAACCAAGATTCTGCCGACTTTTTGGTGGATATGGCCAAAAGAGCCAGGAAATATTATCTGGGTCTCACTACGATTACCCAGGATGTGGAGGATTTTTTGGGATCTGATCGGGGCAAAGAGATTATCTCCAATTCCTCAATCCAGATACTGCTCAAACAGGCTCCTGCCTCAATTGATTTACTGGCCCAAGTTTTTGATTTATCGGAAGGAGAACAAAGATTACTTATGTCAGAAGGGGTGGGGGAAGGGATATTTTTTGCCGGCAATACCCATGTGGCAATGAAGGTGGTGGCATCACCAAGAGAACACCAACTGATTACCACCAATCCGGCAGAAATACTGGCAAGACAGACCGGATAAGGTAAACTAAAAATATGGCACTGACTGTTAAACAATTTTTGGCTCAAGCCTTACTGTGGAAAGCCTGGTATAAAAAAGCTACTTTTTTCAAACATCCTGACTATAATGGTGGGCAGCTTTACAACTATGAGGGAATCGGTAAATATGATATTTTTCAATGGGCCAGAAAAGAATTTCCTTTTTATAATAAGTATTCTACCAACGAAGAGCTGACTCAGCGTTTTGCTGCAGATTTTAACAGTGGAAACTCTCTTCTCCTAAAAGAGATAAACGCCGGAGCAACCACACAGTTACAACCTCCCTCTACCGAGCCAAGCCCAACCCAAACTGCATCTGAAACACCAGCAATTCAGGAACCTGTCACAAAGAGTGGTGAAGCCAACCTACCTACTACTCCTCCCAGACCGCCTACCATTCGTCCCATTCCCCAAACTATTCCACCCGATCAAATAATAGTAGCGGAGCCCACAGTTGAGCCACCAGCGGAAGCTGTCGCTCCCCCAACGGAACCTGCACCAAACACCATGCCTACTCCAACTCCTTCTTCCCCGCAAATATCTACACCCTCTTTTCAACCTCCAAGGCTTAACTTCCCCAGTTTTAAAATGCCTAATGCAGCAAAAGATTTAGGTTCGTCTGTCGGGAGGTTTATTAAAACAAATGCCGGCAGAATAGGCAGGGGTATTGCCGGTCCCGGCCTTAGCGGTGCATATAACTTATTGGGAAAGACAGGGCTCGGGGCCATGCACCATGGGGGCAATTTCCTAAACCGATTATCAGACCACAGAGCAAGATTATCTGCCTCTTCTGCATCTAAAAAAAGATTGATTTGGCTTGCTGCCGGAGCATTCTTTTTATTGGTGATTTTCGGTGCAATCGGCGGTATCCCAGGAACCACCCCCACCGGTGAGACGGCGCCTTTACCGCCGATAAGCAATAACCTGACTGGTTGTAAATTTACCAGATCCGGAAATTCCCAGCCTGTCAAAAGCTCTATCCTCCTGGATTGGATTATCAAGGCTGCAGCCTCAGCGGGAATCCCTCCGCAAGTATTAGCCAGTGTTGCCATGCATGAGAATCCAGACTTTACCGCTAATGCCGATAACAATCACGATGCCATAAAATCCAATCAGTTCTGTAATAGAGCTCCTATATTTTGTGAGAAAAATGGCCAGGTGTTACACAGGATTGACGGCAAAGATGATCCTTGTACGCCTGAAGAAATCGCGAACGGAGCTAGGAATGCTCAAGCAGTAGGACTGATGCAAATTATTGATGTTTATAACCCAGGGAAAGATTTATGCAGCATCACAGAAAGTTTAAGTATTGCAGCAGCAAAATTAAAAGCTGACGGACTAACAGCACAACCTACTCAAGACCAGATTAACAAAGTTATTAATGCTTACTATAACAGTTGTACTTATGGTAGCTACAGTTACTGCAATGAAGTCTGGCAAGATTTACAAAATTGCCAAGCGACATCAGGCACTACCCCTTCTGATCCCGGTCCAATTGGATTTTCCCTTAGTTGCCCCGTGGGAAGTAACCCAAGTATTATCTGCGGCACGGCAGCCAATCCAGTTAGCGGTTGCGGCCACGGGGTGGCGCCGAAATATCCCACCAGATGCAATCCCTACTTCTATGCCTGCGATACCTCAAGCACGAAATATGCGGATGGAACTTATGAGAGATATTCCCCGGCTTTGTATTATGCAATAGACGTAGCCGGAGTGAGCGAAGTTAAGCTTCCGTATATTAACGGCAATGAACCCACCACATGGACAAGAGCAGAATCCCAACCAATTAAAATCGGGCAAAATGCAGAATGGGGATACAGAGTCAATTTCACTGCTACCACCTCCCAAGACAAAAAGCTTTACTTAGATTTAACCCATCTAAGCGCAGGATTAAACAATAGTAGCTCTTTAAGATCAGGAGAAACAGTAGGAACAGTCTTTGCAGATATAGGTCATTTACATTTTGGACTGTCTGTAGATGGCAGGTGGGTTGAACCAATTCAAGAAGCCAGAATGTGTGCACAATGAGTTAGAAAAAATTATGAAACAATCTAAAACCGTTTACTTAGTTTTTGCTTTACTTACCATAGTAGTTTTAATCATGCTGGTCCAAATACTAAAGTTTTCCGAAAAACCTACCCCAAGCCCAAGCGGAAACGCTAGCCCACCACCAATTACCCAGTTTATTCCCCCTCCAAAATTTAAAATAGTCAGTAACATTTCCGGTCAATTGGTTAAGGTAAATGAAGCCATTAAAATCACCTTTGATCGACCTGTAGACAATGAAAGCTTGACCCTGGAAGTTTTCCCCAAAGAAGAAGTTGTTATCTTATTTAACCCGAGCTTAACCGAACTGTCTGTTAAACCGACTAATGCTTGGGATTTTAATACCGGCTATACTATTAAAGTATCTAAATCTACCAGATCGCAAGATAGAGAGTTTCTGGATAAAGATTATGAATTCTCTTTTCAAACCAAGCCATACATGGGTATATGAAGAACCTTAAATCAGTCGCCATTTTAATTATCGTTCTTCTTGCGGGAGTTTTTTTCTGGAAGAGCCGAACACCTCCTGCACCATCAACGCCTCCGACCCCATCTGTAACTGTTTCCCTGTCGGATAAACCCCAAATAGTTTCCACTAAACCTAATCCCTTGAACGAAACTATCATCTCTGCCGCAGAAATAGTAGAAATTACCTTTAACAGACCTCTGGAAAATGTAGGAGAGTTTAAAGTAAGGATTGAACCAAAAATAGATTTTAAAGTTGAACTATCATCCGATCGAAAAACAGCCAAAATAATACCTAACAAACCATACCAGCTAGGTACCACCTACACGCTATTTATCGGGCCTGACAGCAAATTTGATGGGGTAGGAAGATGGGGAGAAGAGAAAATCTATCACTTTAAGACAATTGCCTATAGAGGAGTTTAGCTCAGTCTCACCGGCATTACAATATACTCCAAACCCTCAACGCCGATTGGTTTGATTAAAGCGGCAGAAAGGGATCCTGAAAATTCAATCATTACCTGCTGCGAGGGCGCATTTGATATAGCATCCAATAAAAATTTAGTATTAAAAGCGATCTGAAGTTCCTCTCCTTCTACCTCTCCTTCTACCTCATTTTCTTGGCTACCAACTTCCTTGGCATGAGACTGCAGTTTTAACAGTCCTTTTTTTGTAGTCAATACCACAACATTGGTTTCGTTTTTGGCAAAAATCGCAGCCAGCTTAACTCCCTTTAACAGTTCATCCTTTTCTACTAAGGCTCTAGCGACAATTTTTTGTGGAATAATCTTTCCCCAGGCCGGGAACTGCCCCTCGATCAGTCTTGATGAAACTATTGTACTGCCTAAACTAAACACAACCTGGTTTTGATTTTGGCTAGTTGCGATATTCACCTCTTCGACTTGTTCCTCAGATAAGATCCGAAGCAGTTCTTCGAAAGTCCTTCTGGGAATTAAGCTCCTAAACTGCATCTTACCCTTTGGCAAACTTAAGCTACGGTGAGCCAGTCTAAAACCATCTGTTGCCACAAAATCTAATCTTCCATCGGAAACATCTGTTAATATGCCGGTTAAAACCGGTCTTCCTTCGTCAACAGCCGAGGCAAAAAGGATCTGTGCAGAGGTCAGGAACGCTTCCTTGGGGAAACTTATGCCTTTATCGGAGGACAAGGGAATCGCTGGGAACTCCGCGGCAGAAATACCATTAACCGTAGCTTTAAACTTGCCTGACTCTATAGTCAAAACCTCGGCCTCTGAGACAAAACTCACTTTGTTTTGCCCTAAACCGGAAATCAACTCAACCAAGGTTTTTGCGGGAACTGTAATTTCGCCGGGAGACTTTACTTCCACATTAATATATTTAATTACTCCTATTTCCAAGTTTGTGGCAGCAATCTTTAATCTTTGGCCTGCCCGTCCGGCAGACGGGTCCTCAATAGATAATAATATATTATCCAAAACTGGCAGAGTTGACCTGATACCGATCGATCTCGCAACTGCCTGCAAAGAGGGCAGGAGATCTTGTTGTAAAACTGTAAACTTCATAACTTATTACGAACTCTCTTTCCGGGCAGAGACAAACCTTTGAATCTCTTCTTCTGTTATTTTAATTAATCGAAAATGAACTCTTCCAGCAGCAATAAGGTTTTTAATGTGTTTTTCTTCATCTGTCAAGAGGTGAGTTATTCCGGATTTTACTTCAATAAAATCAATCCGCTCATTATTCTTAATACCAATAAAGTCAATCGGCCAACCAAGAGGAATAATCCGATCGTAGTCATAGCGAAGCTCAGCATAGGTTAAAAGCTCTGCCATTTTACCCTTTTGGGGACTGATTGATCCCTGAATAACTTGCAATACTTTTGCCGGTAGATCTTGTACTCTTTGATAAAGGTCAATTAAGTCTGTTGGAATATTGTCTCTTCCTCTTCCATGAAGTCTACCTAGAAGGTATGCTACCAAAAGAAGTAATCCTAAAATTCCAATTATCCACCAATTAACCCGCATATTAATAGTTTCCCACAAAGTGAATAGATTATACTTTATTTTAAAATATAATAGTTATATTAATATGTATGGTGGATATGTTGATAACTTAAGGAACTGAAGGTTATCTTTTGGTAAATTTTCGTGTTGAAGGGTTGTTTAAAAATAGTGGATAAATTGTGGATAAATGGTAGTCATTTGTGGAAAAATCTTAACTCATGATCCTCTGTCTTACTCCAATCAACAGCCGTTGCACTTCTCTGTCCTTATTAATTAACTGTTTCATTTTGTCCCGACCGTGCATGACTGTAGTGTGATCCCTGCCTCCTAATACTTGTCCGATTTTCTCTACTGTTAGTCGCAGTTCCTCTGATAGGATATACATAGCAATATGACGTGGCAGTACTAACTCTTTTTGTCTTTTTGGTCCAGTTAGATCCTTTAAGGAGATATCAAAAAAACTGCAGATAGTGGATAAAACTTGTTTGTGGTCAGTTGTAATTGGTTTCTTTGGAGCTTGTCCTAAAAACTTAGCTACATTCTCGGGATCAGTGGATAAGTTTTGGGTTTTTAAAGTTTGTAATACCTGAATTAGTTTGCCCTCTAATTCTCTGATGTTTGAATCAAGAGAAGAAGCGATTAGTTTAAGCGAGTCTTCGGGTAGTACGCTCCCATGTTCAATGCATTTCGCCTGTAGAATGGCAACTCTGGTGTCGAAATCAGGCGGTTGGATATCCACCATTAGTCCTCCGGCGAAACGACTTTTAAGCCGATCTTCCAATTTGGCAATTTCCTGAGGAGGTCTGTCCGAAGTTAAAACCATCTGAGAGTTTTTGGACTGCAGTTCGTTGAAGGTATGAAAAAACTCTTCCTGAGTCCCTTCCCGGCCGGAGAAAAATTGGATATCGTCAATGAGTAGTATATCGGCCATGCGGTATCTTTTTCTTAAATCCCCCATCTTGTGTTCCTGGATAGCTGTGACATAATCATTCATAAATTTTTCCGAAGAGCAATAAATTATCTTAAGCCGCCCATTTTTAGACAAAAGAGCATTTCCTAATCCTAACATCAAATGAGTCTTTCCTACGCCCGTCCCACCGTAAAGAAACAAGGGATTGTAACTAATCCCTGGGTTTTGTACCACTGCTTGGGCTGCGGCGTAAGCCACATTGTTTGATGGCCCCACCACAAAATTCTCCAAAGTGTATTTGGGATTAAGGATGGTAGTGGGGCTTTGGATGGGCTTAAAGAAATCTGTTTCTTCTTGATCCTGATTTTCTACAGTGGTCTCTTTAATCGTAAAGCTAATGACAACCTTTTTTCCCAGAAGTTTTTCAAAAGCAGCCTCAATTAAAGGTAAATGTCTTTGGTTTAAGGTCTCTTTAATAAAAGCCGAGGAGGTAGTGAGTACAATTTTGTCCTCTTTGACTGATTCCAGTAAGGTTTTAGAAAAAAAGGTTCTAAAGTTTGCAGAACTTAAGCTTGGTTTGACAGTTTCTAAAAATTTATGCCAGAGCCTTAGATTGTCCATATTGTCCATTGTGAATAACTTTTCCACAATTTAATCCACTGCTTCAAACTTGGCAATATAGAGAAACTATTAAAAACTAGATCAAGATTTTTGTTACCACTCATAGCTGTTATAATCGCTAGCAGAAAACCCCGCCATCTTATGACGGGGGATGAATACTTAAAGCGATTACAGTCTTCCGCGGGGTAGGTGGTATACTGGGGTAGGTTTTCTGCTGCTCTTGTAAACTTATCAAAGAAAACCGCGGACTCTTAAGTCCGCGGAAGTTTATAACAAAAGATAAAAGCGTAAAAAGATGGAGATAGACAAACCAAATGGATCTAAACCCCCTGTTCTTGAAGCTCCAGAGAAACTACTGCCTGGCCAAAACTTTTACGATCAACCCCCCTTTGGTGTATTAGAAGAGGTAGCCTGCAAGGCGGGACTGGAGTCAGGTAACTTGCGAGTTCTTTTTACGGCTAGCGCGCGCCTAGCTGGGGGATTTTTGATTGAAAGACAGTCCGTTAACCCTAAATATGATAAGAATTTTTTTGTCTCAATCTATAGAGAAAAACTTAAGACCCGGCGATTAGATCCAGAAAAAGTCGGAGCATATCATGCTGCTATTCGTGAAGTCAATTACCAGCTTTCTGAGTTTCCAGATATTGGAGAATATGTCAGAATAAACCTTGATAAGGGTTTATATCTTCTTGATGGTTCATGGAACCCTAGGGTAAGTTTGGGAGGTTTACCGATCACCCCCAGTTATGCTAAGTGGGTTACCGAGAGGATAGCGCGTCAGTCTAGAATGAGACAAGTGGGAGTTTTAAAGGGTATAGAGGAAATTTTTCCTTGAGACGTCCTCAAAGAAGATGACTTATATGGATGCTCAACTTGCCTTTTATCTACTAACAAGGTAAACTACCAACATGCCTAAGAGAACCTACCAACCAAAGAAATTAAAAAGGATTAGAAAGCACGGGTTTAGAGCCAGGAAAGCAACCAGTGGAGGGCGGAAAGTTTTAAAAAGAAGAAGGGCAGAAGGTAGAATCCGGCTCACAGTCTAATGCTCCCCAAATCTCAACGTTTAAATTTAAAAAAAGATTTCAAATGGGTTGCCGGAGGCAAAAAGCTGGATACAATATATTTAAAGCTGTTTGTGCGATTTAGGGATAATCAGATGCCTATGGTTGGGATAGCTGTTTCTAGTCAAGTTTTTAAGAAAGCTGTGGAGCGCAACAGAGCCAGGAGGTTAACTTCAGCTGTTTTTGAAGCCTTATATTCCACCTTGCCGCAAGGCATCAATATACTGGCACTTCCCAAAGCGGGTATGCTTAAGGTAAAATCAGGAGACTTACTTTTAGATCTGGAGGAAGGGCTAGAGCGAGAAGGGATATTAAGATATAAGGATACTGGGAGTGGAACCTCTTAATATCTTAATCTCGTAATATCCTAATATCGATTTAGTTATGAAGTTAATCTTAGTTAAATTAATAAACTTCTACCAAACCTACTTATCTTTTGATGGGGGGGTTTTAGCCGTTTTTGCACCAGGTGGTGCGTGCAAGTGTAACCCTTCTTGCTCTGAATATACCAAACAGAAAATTGTGGAATTTGGGGTATTTAGGGGGAGTTGGTTGGGACTTAACAGAATCTGGAGTTGTAAATGAGCGGCATTGGAGATATTTTTAATTTAATATTTTTTGGTCCGGTTATTAATATTCTGGTGTTAATTTTTCAAGGACTCTCGGCTTTGCATATCCCCGGAGCATTAGGATTTTCCATACTGGTTTTGACAGTTTTGATAAGGATTTTGGTTTGGCCGTTTATGGCTTCTCAAATTAAAGCCACCAAAAAAATGGCCGATTTAAAACCCCACCTGGATGCGCTAAAGACAAGACATAAGGGAGATAAACAAGCTTTTGCCAGTGCCCAGATGACACTCTATAAAGAACACGGTGTGAATCCGGCCGCAGGTTGTTTACCGGCTTTAATTCAAATCCCGGTTTTTATTGCTCTGTACCAAGCAATTATTAATATCTTGCCCGGACCAGGAGGTAATTTAAACCATATAAATTCTTTGTTATATTTTCCTCAACTTAAACTTCCCTCCACCATAGATCCCAATTTTTTAGGACTTAATTTAGGAGCTAAGCCCTCCGAGTTTGCCAGTTTGGGAGTTGGCTTACTGTTAATTCCCATTTTGACGGCAGCATTAACTTTTATGCAATCTAAGATGACCTTACCAAAACCGGTTAAACACTACCCAAGTGATTCTCCCAAGGAAGTAAAGGAAAAAGAAGGGATAGAAGAAAGCATGGGAGCAATTCAATCCCAGATGGTGTATTTAATGCCAATAATGATTGGCTATTTTGCCTTTACTTTTCCCATAGGGCTTGCAATTTATTGGAATACGTATACAGTATTGGGTATAATTCAGCAACATCGTATCTCCGGTTGGGGTGGCCTCAGCGATATGGTTGCTAGATTTAGAAAGTGACACGAAGTGTCATCCCGGACTTGATAATACGTGTCAAGAGACAACGGGATCCATACAATTATTGGTATGGATTCCTGCCCCTCGGGCCTAAGTCCCTCGGGATCGAAGGACTTTCGTAGGAATGACAGAAGGAAATTATGGAACAGCAATTATCAGATATTTTAGATAATCTATTAGGAATGCTTCTTTTAGAAGGCAGTTATGATATTGAAGAAAAAGAAGATAGTTTTTCTGTTTCTATTGAGACTAAAGATGCCGGAAGGTTAATTGGAGCAAGAGGTGAGTCTTTGGACGGCCTACAACTTTTAGTTAATCAAATGGTTGCAAGAAAACTAGGTTCCGCACCAGACGGCGCAGGATTTAAAAGAGTGGTTATAGATGTAGAAGGCTGGAGAAAACAGAAAGAAGAAGAGCTGGTTAAAAGTGCTCAGAGTTGGGGTAAACAGGTGTTGGAAAGCGGGAAAGAGCTGGAGCTTGAACCACAGTCTCCTTGGCAAAGGAGGGTTGTACATATGTCTATTTCCGAGATGGAAGGGTTGGAGAGTGAGAGTGTTGGAGAGGGTCGTGATAGACACATTGTAATTAAGCCGGCCAATTAATTTTCAATTTCTAATTATCAATTTACAATGAGTTTTCAATGTTACAATGATCATTGATAATTCAATGAAAATTGAAAACTGAAAATTGTAAATTTTATCCTGTCCCCATTTATGGTTCTCACTTGGAGTGAAAAAATCTTGCTTTTTTTAACCATCCTCTTTCTCCCCACCCAACTCGGAAAGCATTTTTGGCCGCAATTTAGTTATATTTATTCTTTGAGAGTAGATTATCTATCTCCCACCTTATATTTTTGGGATATTTTGGTGATGGGACTTCTCTCGGTATGGGTTTTGCGGAAGCCTGAAATAAACAAGTTTGCGCTAAATTTATTTTTATTTTTCCTCTTTACCCAGGCACTGTCCTTAATAGGAGCATCTAATATTGAGGCGGGGCTTATTAGATTGGAGCAATACCTACTCTCCGGATTTTTTGGGGTTTTCATTGCCTCACAGGATTTTAAGAATTTACGAAAGAAAATTTATTTACCGCTTACATTGGCAGTTTTCGGGGAGGCAATTTTGGCTATTTCGCAGTTTATTAAAGGTGGGACTTTAGGTCTTTGGATTTTAGGTGAGAGAACTTTTACTATTTCAACACCAGGGATTGCCAAGTTTGATTTTTACGGCAGAGAGTTTTTGCGGCCCTATGCTACTTTTCCTCACCCTAATGTTTTGGCTGGATTTATATTGATTGGGATATGTATTATGTATCAGGTATTAAGGGGAAAAAATGGGAGATCAAAATTAGTGATGATTATTGGTGGTCTCGCCGTATTCCTGACCATGTCTCGAGTTGTAATTTTGGCAGGGATAGCATCACTACTACTAACTGTAAAAAGAAAATGGTTTGTATGGGTAATATTTATTTTTCTGGTTGCCTCCCCAATTCTTTTTACCAGATTTTCCAGTCTATTCAATTTTGATAATTTAACGCTGCTTAGACGCGAAGAATTAATCGGAAGCGCTTGGCAGATATTTTTACAGCACCATATTTTTGGAGTGGGCTTAAATAATTTTATTCCGGCACAGGCTTCTGATCTGGCGATCGGCCCCAGCAGGTTTTTGCAACCGGTGCATAATATTTTCCTATTAACTTTGTCTGAAACAGGTCTGATAGGCCTAATTGGACTAGTAGCTTTAATCGTTTTTCCTATTTCTAAGCTTCTACGGCTACATCCTACATCCTACACTCTACACCCCATCTTGCCTTGGTTAATAATTCTTTTCCTGGGAATGTTTGATCATTACTTTTTAACTCTACCACAAGGTTATCGCTTATTTTTCTTGGTATGGGGATTGTCTTTCCCCATGTTAAAATATTTTCGTGAGTCACATAAATAAGATTTTTCAACAAACTTTTTGGCAGATTTTGGGTAAAATTGTTACCTCCTTATCTACCTTTATCATTCTGGGATTAGTTACTAGGAATTACGGCCAGGAGGGTACGGGAGTTTTTACTCTGGCGCTTACCTATCTGGCTATATTCTATCTCTTTGGGGATTTTGGATTTAATGCCCATGTGCTAAGAAGGGTTAAGAGTCTGGAGTCTAGAGTCAAGGATGAATGGCGGAAATTACTGGGGACCAGAATACTTTGGTCTGTAGTTCTAGTTGTTTTGGCAGTTGGGCTTTTACCATTTTGGCCATTTGCCACACCTGAATTTTCGGCAGCTGTTTTATTTGGGAGTTTGGCAATCATTGGTTCAAGCATTTTTGTGACATGTAATTTAATTTTTCAAAGCGAGCTTAGATATGACCTATCAGTCATCGCTTCTAGTATTGGTACTCTGGTAGGTTTGATAGCCGTTGTATTTTTATCTGTTTTTTACTACCCCATCCATTTTTTATTGTTGGCTCATTTAATTAGTTGGGTGACAATTGCGTTGGTGGCGGCAGTTCTCATACGAAAATTTTTACGCGACACCCTTCCCATTATTGATCTCCAGTATGCCAAGGATTTATTCAGACAGTCTTGGCCGGTGGCAGCGACACTTTCTTTAAATGTTTTGTATTTTCGGGTGGATTCATTTATGATAGCTTATTTTAAATCGCTAAGCGATGCCGGGATTTATAACGTGGCTTATTCTGTTTTTCAAACCGCTTTGGTTTTGCCGACTTTCATTATGAATGCTTATTATCCGATGATGTTAAAAACTTTTCATGGACTGAAGCGGGTACTTTTAGGACTCTTGGGTTTGTCTTTGCTGGGGACTGTTTTAACTTTAATTTTTTCTCCTTTATTTATCAAAATACTAACCGGCGGAGGGTTTAGCGGTTCCAGCGAATCTTTACAAGTTCTCTCCCTAGGGTTTCCGGCTTATTTTGTTTCATCTTTGTTGATGTGGATTCTAATTGCCAAGGGTAAATATAAAATCATGTTCTTACTTTACATGTTAGGGTTAATTTTTAACTTAACTTTAAACTTGTTATATATCCCGCAGTATTCATATTTTGCTGCTTCCTGGATCACGGTAATTTCCGAGTATTTCATTTTGGCAATGCAGGTTGTAGTATTAGTGCTTAAACGAAAATGAAATTGATTATATATACAGACGGTGCTTCCCGTGGTAATCCGGGGCATGCAAGTTATGGTTTTAGTATCTCAGACGGTTTGGGTAAGCTGCTTTACGAAGAGGGGAGATACATTGGTATTACCACAAATAATGTGGCCGAATATACCGGAGTTTATGAGGCGCTAAAATACACAAAAGAAAAATACGGCCAAGGTAATTTATCAGTAGAGCTTTATGTTGACTCAAAATTAGTGGCAGAGCAGTTAGCCGGACGGTTTAAAATTAAAAGCGTACATCTTAAACCAATTATAGAAAAGATAAAGATTTTAAGTTTGGAATTAGGTGGGGTGATTTATAACCATGTGCCAAGATCAAAAAATACCGAAGCAGACAGATTAGCCAATTTCGCTCTGGATTCCCGTTAATTGACATAGAATGTCACCTTTGATCACTCTTGCAATTTATTTTTTGGATGCTACGATTTACGCGTGGACGAAATAGGGGAATCTATCAATAAAAAAAATAGTATTTTGCTTTCGCGAAACAACCCGGTGGCTTTAGTCGTGGGAGCTGCGGGGTTTCTAGGTTCGCATCTGGTAGATAGATTGCTTGTTAAGGGGATACAGGTGGTAGGAGTTGATGATTTGGAAAACGGTAAAAAACAGAATTTGCATGAGGCTGTGGGGAACAAAAATTTTCACCTGTTAATTAAATCCCCGGACGAGCTAGACTTAAGTTTACCGAGGCTTGACTACTTATTTATCGTTTCTCCCGGGAAATGGAGTTTGGAGAGAGTATTAGAACTTTTTAAGAAAAATAAGTGCAGATGTCTCTTGGTTTCGTCAATTAATCTTTACGAAAGAGGAAGCGACGGTGGAAGCATAAGCTGGTTTAAGGAAGCAGAGAAAAAAATTGCAAAGTTTGCAGGAGAGAATAATTTAAACGCAAGGGTGTTGCGACTGGGTCCTGTTTATGGCCCCAGAATGGATTTTGAAACGAAGGATCCGCTAATCAGATTAATTCAGCAGGCTTTAACAGATGATTTACAAAAAGATGTTACTTTGGAATTTTCCTCGCGAGCTTTATATGTTTCAGATGTGGTAGATTTGGTAGTTAGAACTATATTTGCAGGTAGCACAGCTCAAAAAATCTTTGACGGAGTACTGCCCACTCCTGTCAAAGTTGCAGAAGCGAAACAGGTACTTCTCGACCCAGTTTGGTATGAAAGTAGAAATTTCGTCCCTTCAGAATTACCGCCTTGGTCAACCCCAAATCTTGACAAAACTATCAAGACATTAAATTGGTATCCGAAAACAGATCTTGTTGTCGGTTTTAGAAAAACCCTGCAATATTTCAAGGATAACGAGATTCATGTGCCTAAATTGGAAGAGGAAAGCAGTAGGGTGGAGACTAAGCAAAAGGAAGAAAGCTGGGACGAAGAGAAAAAGAAAGCACTTAAGGTACTCAAGCAAGATATTGGAGATGGATCCAGAGAGGGGACAGAGACAAAAAAGAGGGGAGGGTTACCAAAATTTCCTGTACATTTATCTAAAATATATTTGATTTTAATAGTTGCTCTAATTACATATTCCTTAATTTGGCCTGGTTTGGTTTTAGGGTGGGGAATCTTGAGTTTTCGCTATCAACTCGGTGAAGGACTAAAGAATTTAGAAAAGGGGGAGTTTGGTAAGAGCTTGAGGAATATAAATGGGGCAAAGGCAGCTGTATCAGAGGCTAAATCTATCTTTGACAGCTTGGAACCGATTCGGAAAACAAATCTTTTTAAGCAGCAGTTTGAATTGGGTGATAATCTTTTAAATTTATCCATTCTTTCTGTCACCTCTGCCAGGAGTAGCGTCTCAGGTATGCAGGCGCTTCTTAGAAGCATAAGTGCAGTGACAGGTGAATTAACCGAGTCGCCGTCTAGTTATTTTGACTATGCAAAGCTTGAATTAACCTCGGCTAGTGAGGATCTAGATAAAGCTCATGCCCTGATAAAAAGCGGATATTTCAATAAAGAACTCCCTCCGATTCTTGCCCGAAGTGTAACCAGCCTCTCTGGGAAACTTGCGCTTTACAGTAATCTGGTGGATAAGGCTGAGGCTATGAGTGTCTTACTCCCAAAACTGGTTGCTTTAGATGGGACTAAAAACTATCTAATACTATTACAAAATAATATGGAGCTTCGGCCTGCCGGAGGTTTTATTGGTTCTTTTGCCAAGGTTGCTTTTGAAAATGGGAAGCTTAAGAAATTGGAAGTTAATGACATCTATGCGATAGATGGGCAATTGGGTTTTCATGTTGAGCCTCCGAAAGAGATTAAAGAGGATCTGGGCCAAAAGGATTGGTTTTTGCGAGATTCAAATTGGGAGTCTGATTTTCCCACTAGCGCACGGCAAGCGCAGTGGTTTTACACTAAAGAAACAGGCGAAAGAGTTGAAGGAGTGGTGGCCATAGATATCTCGGCAATGGAAGGGTTGTTATCAAGTATTGGGGGAGTAGAGCTTGCAGATTATAAAGAAAAAATAACTTCAGAAAATCTTTTTGAGAAAGCGGTGACTCATGCGGAACTGAGTTTTTTCCCAGGAACTCAAGCTAAAAAAAGCTTTTTAACAGCCCTAACCAACGCAGTTTTTGAAAAAATATTTTTCTTGCCTCAAAATAATTGGCCGGGGATTATTTCATCCTTAGGTAAATCTCTAGACGAAAAACACATCAGTATTTATTTAAATGATCCTAAGCTTTTTTCATTCATAGTTTCCCAAAACTGGGCACACGTTCTGCCCCGCCAAACTGATCAAAACACAAATCAGGATTTTTTGAGTTCGGTTGAGGCAAATTTGGGGGCCAATAAAGTGAATTATTATCTTGATAGAAGCTACAATTTAGAAACAGTGGTGGGAAAATTTGGAGAGATTCAACACCGCCTGCGCATAAATTATACTAACAGAAGCCCGTCCGATACCTTCCCCGGGGGGAAGTATAAAAATAGAATGCGGATTTATCTCCCATTCAGCAGCCAACTCACCCGGGTTTTATGGGGAGAGACTGATATTACAAAAAGTGTCAGCAGTTTTGTGGATTTCGGAAGAAGCGGTTATTCGATGCTTTTGGAACTTGCCCCAAAGGAGCAAAAAACACTGGTGTTAGATTATTCGGTGCCGGTAAAGTTAGAGTTCCAGAGGGATAGTGCCACTTACAGGTTGGATGTGGTTAAGCAAGCAGGTACCGGCAGAGATCCTTTCCAGTGGACAATTAGTTACCCCCTGAGTTTTAAAATAGCTTCAAGTCAAACACAAAATATCGGGCCTCAGGAGCAGACGATCTCTACGGATCTATCCGTTGACAGGAGTTTTGAGGTAGAATTTAGAAAATGAATAATTTAGGGGTTTTGGCAGCCGCCGCGGCTGCCTTGTGTTGGGGATCGTACATGGTCCCTTTTAAAAAATCCGGCAGTTTAAATTTAACTCAGTTTCAAGCTGTAATGGCGGTTGGAATAGGACTTTCCGGCTTACTGCTGTCACTAATTTTAGGATACCCTTTAAGCTTAAATGCATATGGACTTTTTAGCGGAGTATTATGGGCAACTGCCAATACAATAGCTTTAGTTGCCATATCAAGCTTGGGGCTTTCAAGAGCTGTACCTATAATAGCTTCATTTGTTGTAATTTTATCTTTTTTATGGGGAGCTCTGATTTTTAACGAGTTGCCTTCAGGACTGCTAATGGGATTTTTGGGGATTGGACTCATTATATCAGGAGTTGTGTTAATAAGCGCTATCGGCATTACAGGGGGTCAAAATATCAAAATGGGGTTACTGGCAACAATTTCAGCCGGCCTGATATGGGGTAGCCAGTGGGTTCCTTTAAAGATGAGTAATGTTAATGCCCTTGATTTATTCTTTCCGGTTTGTTTGGGGATATTCTTTTCCGGCTTAATTATTTTTGTAGTCAAAAGAGCAGAATTTAAAAGAGAAGCTATTACTGAAAGTTTGTTAAGCGGATTGATTTGGAACGCAGGTAATTTATTATCGCTGGTTTCGCTTTCATTAATTGGTTTGTCAAAAATGGGTCCGATCAGCCAGATGGCAGTGCTAGTGGCAGTTTTGTGGGGGCTGTTTTACTTTAAAGAGGTTACAAATATAAAAGCCAGGCTGCAAGTATTGATTGGAGCAATTATTCTTTTAGGCGGAGTAGCGGTCCTAGGTTTTGCCTAAGCTAAGTTGACATTATTTTCGATAGCTCCTACACTGGATTTATGGGTCCAGGATTTACTCCTTTTAAAGATAAGAGACTTTTATTAATTATATTTTTATGCCTAATTCTTTCAATTTCAATCCCTTTGGTCACCTTTTTCTTTAGAGATCAGATTAAACAGAAGTTTTCTTTTTTAAATCCGAGTTTCCAAACTGCTCCCAAAATAGTTAGCCAGGGTAAAATAACTAATTTGGTCGGAAGCGAGCATCCCAGTATTTTCTATGTCTATCTAGTATATAATCCGCAAACCGGTACCACAAACCAGTTAAAAACCGGCCTTTCCGAGGGTGATCCTTTTCCTTTATTACCTAAACAACCACAGTCATCTCTGGAAAACTTGGATTATAAGATAGAGGTACTTTCCTCTGAGAAGCTAGTTTTGCAAAGCGGTTGGAAAACACAACTAAAGAAGTTTTCCCAAACCAAAGAAGGAGAGTACCGACTTGGTTTTGGAATATTATACAAACCAGGATTAATAGTTCGGGTAGTTTGGCCAGGTAATAAGGTTATCTGGACAGGAGTAATGCCGGGAAGCTGATGAAATACCTCTCTAAAATATTCTGTTTTATTATCTGCCTAACTTTTATTGTGAGGTTAGTCCCGTCAGTCTATGCCTCTGAATATAAAGTTAAAGGAATTATTTTAGTACCGGCGGATTTGAAAGATTATGATCGTATAACAGGATTAGGGGACGCCAGAAGAGACGTTATCAGCTCTTTTAAAGCTGCTCAAAAGTTCTATGCGGCTAAACTCAATGGGAAAACATTTAGTTATGATGATGTTATAGATGTTGTTTATTCAGATAAGAATTCGGAAAGGGGAATCGCCCCATCAATGTATGATATATACCGGAACCTTGGTGGAGACAAGCTCATTAAGCCTGAAGCAGGAGTAGTTAAGGCTGTCTGGATATTGGGAGGGCTTTTGGTCGGGGTGATGTCACAAGGCGGAGCAATAAGCAAAGATTCCGGTATGGCCTTTTTTGCTCTCAATGACCCCATGGCGAACAGAGATTTTATAGTAGCTCATGAGTTGGGGCATGCCTTTGGTTTAGTTGAGTCAGGTTATGCCAAAGGGCATCCTTGTACAATTGTCAGCACCATTGACTGCGTAACCGGGGCACCAGAACCGCTACCGGGTATCTCTGAATGGACCGGAAGTGTTATGGGTTATGGAAGTAATTTGACTGGCGGAATAGTTGGCTTAGACTTTCCTTTCCTGGGTTTTAATAATTCAGTTTACAACCCGGAGATTTGGAAGCTTTATCAAAGCCCGTTTATTAATCCTCAAGGCGATTCCGCCCCTTCGCCTGCAGATCCAGGCAGCTTTCAAGTAAAGATAAATCATATATATCCGTCACCAATCCAGGCAGGAAGTACAGTCACTCTAGCAGGTCAGGGTTTTGGTTATTCACCGGGTAGGGTAGAGATATACAACACAGCTGCTCTTGGGTTGTATATCACGGGTTACAGTGTTTCAAGCTGGGCAGAAAATACAATTGAGATTAAAATTAATGAGGATGCTGTTGATGGAACAGAACTAAGTAATCAGTGGAAAATTAGACTGATTAAGGGAAATGGACAAAGTGCGCAATCTCCTGAATTTACAATTACGCCTAAAATAATTAAAGTTGCCCCCGGAATAACTCCTATTGAGCAGCCGAAAAATGTAAAAATCCTGCAAGTTAGCTCTAGTGTGATACCTACTAAGGATGTTTTGGAGATCATAGGTGATAACCTGCAATTAGTTCAGGATGTGGTTCTTTACATTCCCGGCGAATTTGATCCGGAAGATAGTTCAAGTACTTTAAAAACACAAATTATAAAAAAGTCAGACAGATCCATTGAGGTGCAGGTTGATAAAGATGCGGTTGAAGCAGATGTTCAGCAAAAAGCGAGACTAAAAGTTATTACCGCTAATAATGTAACCGTTACAGCTCCGCAAGAAATCATTATTCAGGGTGAAGCGTTTACTACCAGCTCTATGTTAACGATGAATTTCCAGGTCACTTGTGGGGATGATCGCCAACCGCTGCCTGGAGCGTCGGTCAGCTTTCGAGACGGTCAAGGGGAAGCTGTTTTAGTACAGGGCAAGGCAGACGATAAAGGCGAGGGAACATTAAGCTATACTGTAATATCTGCCAAACCCGGGGATAAATACAAATTTGTATTTGATTTTCTGCCTGGCGAGGATAGCGAATCGTTTGAAGGTCAATCAATTACTTATTATATTGAACAGAGCTTTAGGCCGGTAACTTTTAACAAGCGTTTTAATCATTCCCGTTGTCCTAAAGATACAGAATTATCACCTACACCGATACCAATTTCAACCACTATAGGAACCGCCGAGCCGACACCTTTCCCATCCGGCAGTTTAGAATCAAATCCTTCTCCTACTCCAGTGGCGTCCGGTACAGCAGGATCAACTCCCTCGCCAGCAATTAGTTGCCCTGCCCCCGCTGATAATTGTGTTTATAGTCAAGATGGTCAATGTTACAGTGGTTATACCAGTGATACCAGTACCTGTACTTGGATAAACGATACTTGCTTAAATCCGACTGCAGGTTGCGCTTATTCTTGTGGTCCGCTTGTTAGTTGTCCTAGTAGTGCGACTGTAAAACCCACTCCTGTTCCATCTTCGAGCGTTGAGCCGACCTGGGTACCTACACCTTACAGCAGCAGTATGCCTACTCCAAGTTCTGTATCCGAACCAACTCAGGTTTTAATCTCCAACTATGTTGATTTTAGGAGCGATAATGCACCGACAGATGCAGGTAGTTCAACTATGACCATTAACAACCCTAGCGGGCAAACCGTGACATGGAAACTCAGTACCTTAATTCCTTCCCCTACAAGACGGGTTTTTGTCAGAGCCATTACCGGTGAAGAGTACAAAGATTATGAACCGCTGGAGATGAGAGATGGCGAAATGGTTACAGTAGCCGGTATTAAAATTCAAGCAAAGATGATTAAAAAGGTTGTCAGGATGACCATTACTGTTAATGGGCAAGACCAGGAGATAGATTTGAATAATCCTCAAGAAATCATAATGCGTTTGCTGGGTATTGTCGGACAAGCGCAAGGTTTTAGCCTTCCTTATGTAATTGAATACTCTGATGGAGAAATAATCCGTTCTGCCTTCCAGATTAATTACCAGCCTAGGATCACAAATCCTTCTTTGGGTCCTTCTCCTGTTTCCCAGCCTTCGATCCAGCCCACTCCGCTACCGACGACAGAATCAACTTTTACGCCTCAACCTACAGAAACACCGGTTTCTGCTTGTGGGGATTTTGTTCCTAAATACAATGAATGTTTTGCTTGCAACAAGTCCCGTAAAGTACTTCAAAATAGCTGCGGTCAATTTGATAATACTGAGATTAATCCGGGCATCGATCCTGCCTGCGCATCTTGGTGTTCCAGTGCCGATCCTGAATCCAACAAAAAAATAGTTAGAGTAACTGTTAATGAACAGGAGATTGACCCGACTGAACTTGACTCCGGCTTTGGGTTAGACCTTCCGGGTGTGGCCGGTCAACCCCAGGTTTTTTCTATTCCGGTGGTGGTTTATTACTCCGATGGCAGTAGCCGCAACCTTGCCTATATTTTTAACTACCAGCCAAACTCTCCGTCAGCCCCTGGTTGTACAGAAGTAAGACGCTACAATGAATGTACTGCTTGCAATACTTCACGAGAGATATCTCAAGATAGTTGTGGTAACTACACATCTGTTGTTGAGTCTCAATATGATGAGGGTTGTGCTTCCTGGTGTTCTGCGCCGGAGCCATCTACAGAATCTGCACCAGCGTCTCAGGTTGAGGGGCAATGTGATGATCTATATTACTTTGATTCCAACGTTGATTCCTGTATCCATAAATTCTCTCCGGATTCTTACCCAAATTGCACTTATGTCTTTGATCAAGTAGAAAGGGATCTTTGTCCTTAGGAAATCCATTAGTTTAAGATAAAGAAAGGAGGTTTATTAGTTGTGAATATAGCAGGAGTAAATGTTAGCAAGAAAGCTCTCATTTTTGCGGTCTTTCTTATTTTAGGGTTGGCAGTTGGAGTTTACCTGGTTCAAACCAAACAGATTTTTAAGTCAAAGGCAAGTCAGGAAATATACAATGCCTTTGAAATTACTGAGCAGGATGAAAACGGCCAGGAAAAGAGGGTAGCTTGTACAGGGAATGAATGTACGGTAGAGTCACTAAACTTAAAAATAAAAATTGATCCTAGTCAACTAGATACCCCATGATTTGGCCTGAGGCCGGAGGCTTGAACAGGAAGCTCAAATGTGATAAATTACCTTCACTAAAGAACATGGACAGATTAAGTTTGCAAGCCGAAGAGCGAAAAATCTTAGGCAAAAAAGTTAAGAATTTAAGAAAAGATGGCAAGTTACCCGGCCATGTTTTTGGCAAGGGTTTAGAAACTGAACATGTGTCAGTAGATGGGAAAACTTTCCTAAAAACTTTTAAGGAAGCAGGGGAGACAGGGTTAATTGATCTAAAAATAGGAGCTGAAAAAGTCAGGCCGGTGATGGTGCGGGAAGTGCAATATGATCCGGTTTCCGGAGAACCTATCCATATTGATTTCTACCAGGTTAACCTGGCCCAAAAAGTTAAGGTGCCGGTGCCTTTGGTTTTAGTTGGCGAGCAGCCGGAATCCGTGCACTTAGGGGAAACAATTGTGCTGCAAACCTTGAATGAGCTGGAAGTAGAAGCTCTCCCTACGGATTTGATAGAGAAGATTGAGGTTGATATTACTTCTTTGAAAAATATTGATGATGCTATTATAGTAGGCCAGTTAAGCTATGACAGAAGTAAACTGGCCATCCATACGCCAGCTGAAGAAATAGTGGTGAAATTAGCCCCGGCTGTCACGGCTGAGATGGAGAAGCTTTTGGAAGAGCAAGCTGCGGAAGCGGCTGCTGTAGCCGCTGAGGCCGCTCCTGGAGTAGAAGGGGAGGCTGCTGAAGCAGGAGCCCCGCCAGCTGGCGGGGAAGGTGAAGAAGCTGCTGAAGGAGCTGTGGTTGAAGAAAAGCCTGAAGGCGTAGAACAACCATCTGAGGGTGAAGAAAATAAAAAAGAAGCTTCAAAATAATAACTTTGCGTCAATTCTGCGTTAATTTTGCGGGGAATCGTGCCTACGGCCGGCAAATAGCAGCTGATAAGTCAGGGCGTATCTCGAAAGAAGTCTTTCTACTTACATCCTCCAATCTAACTCCGCCTCTAGATTGAAATAGAAAGCTTGCATTTACTAAATCCGCTTTAGCTACCAATTCACCTGACGAACCAAATATTCCTACTTCACATAGCACTACGGCATCAGTTATTTGTTTTGCTCTAATGGATATACTCTGATCGTGTCTAGTGCCACCAACCATTTGCAATATTCTGCGAGAGCTTCGATTCAACTCTGTGCCAACCATCTCGGCGACGTCTTGGAGGCCTTCCTGATATTGTCTGAGAAGAGATTTGCGATGTTCCACTTGTGAGCCATATAATCAATTAGTATCTGTTTTGCCGTTTAATGTCAAGCCCTGGGCCATTTTGTTAGCATGATTGATTTGCCCTTGTGGGGCAGTTTTTGCCAGAGTTCTTCTGTAATAAATGGCATGAATGGATGTAGTAGTTCCAGGCTGATTCTGAAAACATATTCTAAAATTGGTTGAGCTTCAGCACGCCTAGCTTTAGATTTTTCAATATAAACATCAGCAAATTTGTGCCAGATGAATTCATATAAAGCATCTGTAGCCAGATGTAGCTTAAAACCTTCAAGGTTTTTAGTCACAGATTGGATGGTTTTATTCAACTCTTCCATGATTTTCTTGTCATCTGTATTTTTCAAATTACCCACGGCCGTGGCATGTTTGTTTTTTATGGCTTGCGGCTTTAGCTCAATAATAAAGCGGTAGATGTTTTTTAGTTTGGTGCCGAAATTGCGGAAGTTTTTGCACCGCTCATCCATGAGCTGTCTGGAGGTCCGGCCATCCCTGCCGGGAATGGAGTAACCGTAAAGAGCCATCCGGGTGGCATCAACTCCCCATTTCTCTACCAAATCATAGGGGCTGATGCCGTTACCTAAAGACTTGGAGAATTTTCTGCCTTGTAAGTCCCGCAGCATGCCGTGAAAGAACATGTTTTTAAAGGGGATTTCATCTTTAAACCAAAGCCCCAGCATAATCATCCGGGCGATCCAGAGAAACTTGATTTCCGGGGCTGAGGTTTCAAAATCCCAAGGGTAGTATTTTTTAAGCTCCTGAGTGTTATCAGACCAACCTAAAGTGGCCATCGGCCAAAGCCCGGAAGAAAACCAGGTATCCAAAACTTGTTCATCCTGGACCCAATGTTTTTGTCCGCAAGTTTGACAGTTTTTATCGGGTTGTTCTATTGAAATAACCATGTCCTTGTCCTTACCTACCAAATGGTTGGGGTTGCACTTTTGGCAATACCAAACCGGGATCCGGTGGCCCCACCAAAGAGAGCGGGAAATTGACCAATCATGAATTTCTTTTAACCAGTCGGATAAAATCTTTTTGTAATTTTTAGGTAAAAAGTTAATTTTATCCATATTTTTTAAAGCTTTCTCTGCCAAAGGCTTCATTTTGACAAACCACTCCTCAGAGATTAGGGGTTCGACGGTGGTTTTACATCTTTCGCAAACCGGAACAGAGTGGATGTAATCTTCTGTTTTCTCAATGGCACCTAATTGCTCAAGTTTTTCAACTGACTTTTGTCTGGCTTCTTCGATCTTAAGTCCTACTAAATCTTGTGTTAGTTCGGTCATGCGTCCGGTTTTATCAACAGCGTGGAGGGTTGGTAGATGATGATCTTTACCAATTTCAAAATCTAAGGGGTCATGGCCGGGGGTAATTTTTAAAGCTCCTGTCCCAAACTTTTTGTCTACTCGCTTATCCTCAAAGATAGGCAATTCATTGCCATTTAGGGGGTTGATGGCATTTTTACTGATTAATTTAGCAAATTTAGGATGGTTAAGATAAACGGCTATGCCGGTATCGGCATAAATTGTTTCCGGCCGGCCAGTAGCAATAGCAATAAAGTCGTTTGTGTTCTTGATCTGGTATCTAACGAAGAATAACTTCTCTTTTCTTTCCTGGTATTCCATTTCCAAATCTTCAATAGCTGTACCGCATTTGGGGCACCACTGAATAATATAGGCGCCTTTGTAAAGCAGCTCTTCCTCCCAAAATTTTTTAAATTCTTCGAAAACAGCTTTTCGCACCTTTGGTTCCAAGGTGAAGACTTCTCTGGACCAGTCGGCGGAAAGGCCAAAAGCAGTCCAGGTTTTATGAAACGACTGGTAGACCTCTTCCTTATATTTCCAGGCCCTTTCCAACCATTTTTCCCGGCCAAGTTTTCCTTTAGTCAATCCTTCTTTGGAAAGTATTTTGTTTAGTGTCCCTTCGAATTGAATGCCGGCATGATCTACTCCCGGGAGAAGTAACACATCAAAGCCTTGCATTCTTTTGAATCTGGCGATGGCGTCTAAAATTGCGTGCTGCATAGCTTGTCCGAGGTGCAGCTCTCCAGTTAAGTTGGGAGGAGGCATAAGTAGTGAATAAGGTTTTTTGTCCGAATCTGGATCAGCTTTAAAAAAGCCTGACTCTTCCCAGAATTTGTACCATTTTTCTTCCACCGCTTGTTGTTTATATACCTTGTCCATGTGGTTAGTATATGGTTTGTAGCTTCTAAGGTCAATTGGATAGACTGGGGGTGTTAACTTTAACTTGTAGGTCTTTCCGGATCAGTTTTTTCAATTGCAGGATGACAAAATGTCTCTGCAAAATACATATTATTTATCAGTAAAGGGTCTAATGTTGCCTTGTAGGGGCCCCAGAGGCTTTTGCAATTTAGGCTTTCTTTGACTACAGTATCAAACTGGGTGACAGGTAGTTCGGTAGTTGGGGGGAAGTACATACGATATATGTTAGTGTCCTCAAGTTGATGCTCCGCTGTTTTTAAGCCCAAGCCTTTCAGCCAGAATATCTCGTTTTCCTTATCGTCTATTACGCGGTGACAACGAGTCCATCCTTGCTCTTGGGTAATATCCCGACCCTTGACTATCAACAATTTATCAGTAGGCCCGAACAAATATTCTCTGTCTCCAGGTGGTGGTTCTAGTTCAAACATAAATAAATAGCCCATAAGGACTACAAAATAATTATAGGTTGATTAGTCGATTCTGTCAACTCCCCTAACTTAGGAGGCGGAGAAATTGAGAGTCAAGCACAGTCTCTATGCGTTAAAAGACGAGTTGTTTAGTTGAAACTAGAATCAAGGTGAGGGAGGATGCCTTGACCAGTTATATAAAAGATCTCCTTGTCTAAACGGTAAGTGGCGCTGGTAGTATCGCCACAGTGAAATTCGATGTATCTTCTGGGCCGATTGTTTCCCGGGAGGATACTCCTAAAGATAAATATTCGATCGCATCCTTTTAGATCGAAGGGCTGCATGTTTTGACCATGCCACACTTTTACATCTTTAGCCTTGAGTTCTATTGGTCGTATTAGTTTAAAGGATTCTAGATTTTCTCGCATAGGCACAGTATTATAGGAATTAATTAGTTTACTGTCAATTCTACAGAGAAAGATTAGGGTTGGCTTGCAGAGTCAAAGGGTCAGTGGGGTGGTAGTTAAAAAAGGCGGCTGAGGTAACCATGGCGGCATTGTCGGTACAGAGTTCAGGCGGTGGGATATGCAGCTTTGCATCTATTCTTAAATCATTACTTATAAATCTTAAATCATCTTTTAGTTTCCGGTTAGCAGCTACTCCGCCGGCTACTATAATTTGCTTGACTTTATATTTTTGGGTAGCCTTGAGGGTTTTAGCAACTAAAACATCAACAATGGCCTGTTCGATGCCTGCAGCTAAATCGCATTTCACCTTCGAGGTGTAGCTGCTTTTTTTCACCTCGAAGGTGTGGATTAAATTAGCCACCGCAGTTTTTAAGCCGGAAAAGGAAAAATCAAAGTCTTTACTATCTATCATGGGTCTGGGTAAGTTGAAACTCAAGGTGTCGCCTTGCGAGGCTAATTTGGAAATCTCCGGGCCTCCTGGGTAAGGAAGATTTAAAAGTCTGGCGCATTTATCAAAACATTCCCCAGCTGCATCATCTCTGGTGCCGCCAAGATATTCATATTTGCCATGATTTTTAAATAAAACTAAATCAGTATGCCCGCCGGAAACCAGTAGGCCTATGCATGGGAAAGTGGGGATTTTACCTCCAATCCAATTTGCATAAAAATGTCCAATTAGGTGGTTTATGGGGACTAAAGGTTTATTCCAGACTGTAGCCAAAACTTTGGCAGTTTCTACCCCTACCAAAAGCGAGCCGATAAGGCCGGGGCCAGAGGTAACCGCAATCGCATCAATAGGAATATGTAGTTGGTAGTTAGTAGTTGGTAGTTGGGGAAATGCTTCAGAAAGTGCCTCTTGGATAACAGGAATAATAGATTTTATCTGTTCTCTGGCAGCCTGTTCCGGGATGACGCCGCCATATTTAGCTTGAAGGGCAGCCGAGGACGCCACAACATTGGATAAAATCGTTATTCGTTTTGCGTCGTTCGTCAAGACTGCAGCTGCTGTTTCGTCACAAGAAGTTTCAATTCCTAAGATAATCATGGGGATATTTTAACAGAATGCTCTTTAAGCCATTTGGAGATTTGTTCAACAGAGTAATCCTCATTATGCGCTTTCCTGGTAAATTTAACTGCTTCTTTTCTTTTAAATTCTACACTCCATTTATTACGTTCCAGAAACGAAATGGCAGAAAAAAGAGAGGTTCTTTTATTGCCATCTAAAAATGGATGATTATTAATAATAGAATGCAAAAGCGCGGCAGCTTTATCGAAAAGAGATTTGTAAGCATCTTGGAATCCAACTGACATTTGGGGCCTACCTATAGCTGATCTAAGTAATGTTAAATCTCTGACACCGTGGATTCCGCCGAACTCCGAAACCATCTCTTCGTTGATAGCAATTATTTCTGCTTCAGATAAATAGTGGATTATACTCTTGCCAGATCTTGCCATACCCCGGCGTATTTTTTAGAGAGCTTTTTAATAATCTTTGCTACTTCAGGATCGATATCGGTAGGCTTTCTGGTTTTCTTCTCATGCACCAGTAGTAGGCCTGCTTCTGTCTGTTTCCACTCCACCCGTGATCCGTCCCTGATGCTTAAGTTGTAAGCATATACTTTGGGGACTGTGACAGCTAAAGAATTACCATTTTTAAATACTTTTCTCATAAAAATATTATACCACATTTGTACTGACAATGTACTGACACGGGAAGTTGATCTTGTACTGAGGTTTATTAAGGTGTACCATACGCTCATGGTTTGGATGAATATTCCCCGTACCCACTGCTTTTCTTTAGGTGATTTTCATGATTTTGACTCCTGTGTTTTTAGGTTTTTTGTTAATCATCACCTGGGTAAGAAATACGAACTGGCTGAGGGCAGCCCGGGACAGGCGGTTGGTTCTTTGCTTGATTTGGCTATAAAAAAACTACACAGTTCAAAAGCCTACGACCAACCTATTGAGTATTTACAGAACCTGGTTAAGGCAGCCGAGGCAGAAATTAGAAGCGAGGTGGAGAAAAAGGGTAAAAACTCTTTTTACGGAGCCCAGCTGGATTTTTTAACACCGGAGGTAGCGGAAAAAGCCAAGGCAGTCTTCAAAAACTATCATCAGGGGATTAGCGGGCAATACAGAAAAATGGTGAGTACGCCTACCACCAGGAAACTTAAGCCGTTTTGGGAATATGTGGTAGCAGGCCAGGAGTTACTTAAAATCTGGGGAGGGCCGGACAGTATTGAGATGGGCAGTGATAGCTTACCGGAAGTGGTGGATTATAAATATTTGCAAAAAGGAGATGAGTCAACTGCTTACTTGGATATGGATTTGATGCCTAAAGTCTATACCCTGCTTTCTGCCAAAGAGCTCTCAGACTTAGGTTATCAGAAAATCAGGTTTGCGGTCAGACTCTGGCATAATCCGGGCAATGATTCTTATTATGAAGAGTTTGATGTAAGCAGTATGAAGAATCTGGAGGATTTTTTCAAAGATAAAATGGAGAGGATTTTAAGGACCGGCGAGCTTTCTTTTTGTGAGCGGGATTACTGCAAAGCCTGTAAATCGGATAAAAGAAGGGAATGGATCAAAGAGCTTCAGAAACAGGGCTGGATCAAAGATTAACCCCACGTTCTTTTTGGATCAGACTAGAGTGGAATAACCTAAAATGACAGAAAGAAGAGCAGGTTTAAAAGATAGATTTTGGAGTTTGTTTTTTCCGAAAGAGCCAAAGAAAGCTAGTGGATTGGGTATAATGTTTCATCTTCATACAGATGAGTCTTTCCAAATTAACCAGCGTTTATTGTCGAAAGTATTATCTAAGGAGAGGAAAAAACTGCTCGATGATGCATTACAGGAGACTTCGGTTTCCTCCTCTATTAGTAATCTAAATAGGAGATTAGGTCATGATGAGATCGACAGAGTGATTTTTGGGCGACTAGGCAGATTTGTTGATAATTATGTTAGAGCAGAAGCTTTTCGCCAAGGAGGTCATCAGCCATCAGTGGTAGGCAGCGGCGATTCAGGTATACTTTGTGCTGTGCATGAAGCTGGGGTGATGAGTCTTGGGGCTACCATGCGGGTAGTTGTCGAAGGATCAAGAGCGCTGGCGATTGCCAGAGGTACCTGCAGTGGAGCTATGTTCAGCGATCCCGAGTTTCCACTACATACCTCACTTATGCGACCTTATTTAGCAGAATTTAATGATACTTTAGATGGGATAGTTTTTAATGATCCGCAAATTCCAGTTGTGGGCGGAGGCAAGATAATGACTAAAGCAGCAGAAATTAGACAAGCAATTATCCGGCATACGACAGAACAAAGCAGCGAGGATGCGGTAAGAGTAGCTATGAGACGGTTAGGAGTTTCCCAGATTCAGGAGATTGGACTAGATGAGGTAGACAATACTAAGAAATACCTAACTATAGGTGCAATTATTGGGGGAGTAGTTTTGGCTGTGGTTGTTCACAATAAACGCCAAAAGACTAAAAAAGCTTAATTTCTGCCAGGGTGTTGTGGGTATGGAGGCCGTTTTGCGGGATGGACTGGAACAGCTTGATGGAGGAAATCCGGATTGGTTCAATCTGGGTGACCATAATTTCTTCTAACTTTACCTCTAAATTTCTATCAACCCGAAAGTTATTATTCAGCTTAGCCACGGTAATATGGGGAACAAACCTGCGTTCATCTGTGGGCAGGCGCAGGCTTTCTAGTCCATCCTTGATGCTTTCCCGGATTAATAAAACTTTATCAATATCACCTTTGACCCCTACCCATAAAACCTCCGGGTGATGAATGTTTGGAAAGCCGTCAATATAGGCAGGGGTTACTTCAAATGGCGGTATCTTTTCTACAGAGGAATGAATTATCTGAACCAGTTTAGTTTCCAGTTCCTCCTGCTTCTCTCCGATAAAGGCCAGGGTAAGGTGGATTTTATCCAGGGCGGTTAATTTGGCTTGAGGAATTAATGTATGCAAACTATCTTGAATAGCTTGAAACTCAGCCAAATTCTCCTTCGGTATTTCCAGGGCAATAAAGAAGCGCATAATGAATTATTTGACAAGGAATACTAAATCTGCCACATTGAAAGTATAGCATAGCCGACCGCTTAAATATGCCTGAGAAAATTGTGCTAGCAGGACATTATTATAATCCTCTTCGGGAAAGTAATCATAGCCGGTTCAAAGGTATCTGTACTGACCCTCAAGGTTTAGATTGGACCGGGATCATAGCAGAGCAATCTTATACCCCCCAAGCCAGAAAGGGTGTTTTTAAAAAGACTTCATTTGATTTTCAGGGAGCCTTGGAATGTGCTCTGGCAGATAAATATCCGGAGACAGTGGCTGAGATAAGGGTCAACATGGCGACTCGTGGAGTGGCAGATGCGTATATTCATCCATTATTACCGGATTTATCGAGAGTTGATAAACAAATAGTAATAGGAGCAGGGATTAAAAGGTTTTTTGATATTACCGGTAAAAATCCCAGGTTTATTTGGTTGCCGGAAGCTGCTGTTGATACGGAAACTCTGGAAGTTTTAATTAAGAATGGGATTGAAGGCTTCATTTGTGCTCCGAATCAGGTAGTACTAAATGACGGTAGCGATCCCAATAATGTGCCAACGCGAATTAAACCGCCAAGCGGAGAAACTATACTAGCTCTGACATATGATCAGGCATTGTCTCACAAATTAGCTTTTGAAGATGATAAAGATCATCCCTTAAGGGATGATGCCTATAAATTTAGGGATTTGGTAATTCGACCCGCTCTTGATAGGTTAAGAAATGGCTTTCCTTTGATGGGTTATACCGATGGTGAAACATTTGGTCATCATATGCAGTGGGGCGGTGATTTCATTGATACACTGATAAATCGGGCTCTACCAGAGGCGGGTATAGAGCCTATTTCCATAAATGAGATTGATTTTAATAAGGTGACGATAGCTGAAGGTAGGATTTGGGATAGATCAGCTTGGAGCTGTCTTCACGGAGATTTGGCTAGATGGCATGGCAAATGTGACTGTTGTGGCGGAGCAGAAGTAGGCTGGAAAGAACCATTTAATAAAGCATTTAATTTTCTTAATGATCGTATTACCAAAATTATTGAAGGAGAACTAGGGAGTAGCTATATAGAAAAAATGATAGCTAATTTTGATCAAGCATTTAAAAATCCCGGCCCCCCTGCAACTACACCGGAGTTATCATTAATTAGCTCTAAAGTTTCTGCCTTAACAGCACTGACAAGTTGCGCTACCTTTTTTGGAGACCCTCACGTTTCCGGCAGGATCAATATCCTGCACGCCAGAGTCGCAGTAGAGCATTTAAAAGACGCAGGATTACCTAACAGGGCACGAGCCCTTTGGAGCACATTTTTAAGTTCAATGGAGCAAGTATGGGATCCGACAAACCCCGGAAAAACAGGTCGCGATATGACAGAGAAGCTGTTGCGTGATAGAAGTTATTGCTAAGTAATTTTAAATCTATGTCCCTTCTTTCCAGGAGACTAAGTAGATTTTCTGCTCTTCGGTCAGAGTATCAATAGAAATACCCAGCGATTTAAGTTTTAGCTCGGCAATCATGTCATCTAATTCTTTTGGTACTCTATAAACATCTGTTTTAAGTTTACCGCGGTTTTCCACCAAAAACTCGGCTGCCAAGGCTTGGTTAGCAAAGCTCATGTCCATCACATCCGGCGGATGGCCTTCGGCTGAAGCTAAATTAATTAACCTGCCTTCCCCTAGTACGAAAATTCTTTTACCACCATTTATGGTGATTTCTTCCAAATTATCCCGCAGCAGCCGCCTATTTTTGGCAATTTTGACTAGTCCTTCATAATCAAACTCCACATTAAAATGGCCGGTATTGGCCACGATGGCGCCGTCTTTCATTTTCTTAAAATGTTCTACAGATAAAACTGTTTTATTGCCGGTGGCAGTGCAAATGATGTCAGCAATTTTGATTGCCTCACCAATTGGCATAACATCGAATCCATCCATGGTGGCCTCCAAAGCTTTGAGTGGGTCAACCTCGCAAACTATCACCAAAGATCCCATGCCCCTGGCCCGTTGGGCCAGGCCCCTGCCGCACCAACCGTAACCCACCACCACAAATTTCTTGCCGGCCAAGAGAACATTGGTAGCCCTAATGATTCCATCAATAGTAGATTGGCCGGTGCCGTAACGGTTATCAAACATATGCTTGGTGCTACTATCATTGACTGCCATGACAGGAATCTTGAGTGTTCCATCTTTTAACATAGCCCGAAGCCTAATGACTCCTGTGGTGGTTTCTTCTGATGAGCCGATTACCTCGGCAAGCTGTGATTTCCTTTCGGTGTGTAAAAGGGTAACTAAATCTGCCCCATCATCCATGGTAATTTTTGGGTTAAAATCCAGGACAGCATTTAAGTGTTTATAATAGGTATCTTTATCTTCACCCTTTATAGCAAAAGTAGGGATTTTGTAATCCGTAACTAGGGAAGTGGCGACTTCATCTTGAGTAGACAGAGGATTTGAGGCGCATAAAGCTAAACTAGCTCCCCCTTCTTTTAAGGTAATCATAAGATTGGCAGTTTCGGCGGTAACATGAAGACAGGCCCCGAGTGTTATTCCCTCAAGCGGTTTTTCAATGGCAAAACGCCGCTTTATCAGTTCCAAAACTTTCATTTGAGAGCCGGCCCACTCGATACGGAGTTTGCCTTTGGGGGCTAGATTTTTATCTTTGATATCGTATTTCATAGTTTTAATTCTTCTCCAAAATTCTCTCTGTATCTTTCACAAAATTCCTGGATTGTGAACTTGTGATTAGTTGTACCATATTTTTCAATGGCATAACAAGCAGCCGCAGCTCCCATTTGTCCACAAATTTTAAGGTCTAATTCTTTGATAAAGCCTGCCAAAAAGCCGGCCCGAAAAGCATCCCCGGCCCCGGTGGGATCAGTTACCTGATTTGGTTTAGCAGCCGGAACTTGTAAAGTCTGGTTTTTAGTTTGGATAGTTGAACCTTTCTCACCCAAAGTTGTAATCAAGATTTTGGCTTGATTCAGTATTTTTTGGTCGTCTAAGGAGAGCTTTTCTTTCAAGAGGCTAATTTCATAATCGTTGCCGATTAGAATGGCTGCTCCATTTAGCATATCTTGTAAATCACTGGAAGAAAGAGCAGGAAGTTGCATACCTGGATCTAACATATAAGGGATTTTCAGCTGCTGGCACTGTTTGCAAAATTTGATCATAGCCTCCGGGTTATTGGGAGAGACAACAACAAAATCCGTCGTGACTCCGTCTAGAGAAAGTTGGGGTGCATCTTCCATGGCTCCCGGGTAAAAAGCCGTAATCTGGTTATCTGCAATATCCGTCATTATAAAAGCGGAAGAGGTTAAACTGCTTTGGGCGGTTTGAATCTTTGAAATGTCAACACCAGTATTTTCCAGGAATTTGGCGTATTCCGGAAAATCATGGCCAGCAATGCCGACTATACCCACAAGAGTTTTTAGAAGAGCTAAATTATAGGCAATGTTGCCGGCAGTGCCGCCTTTTTGCTTACTTAAAGTATTCACTAAAAAGGATAAATTTATCTGGTGGATTTTATCCGGCATGATATGGTCGGAAAATTTACCCGGAAAATCCATAATATGATCAAAAGCCAAAGAGCCGGTAATTGTAATCATTTATTCTTTTGTCCCTACTAAGTATACAGCTTGCCAGGGTTTAAAGTTAGATCTCCAGGTTTCATCAATTAAGGTCTGCCCGTTTCTGGTGACAGTTCTTTTAAACGAAACATTGGCTCCCCAGGCTGCCCAGTCAACTTGTTTAACTTGGCCTTTGGGCAAAGTCGGATCATCTTGACGAAGCTCCGGTGGAGGAGGAGTCTGATTAGTGACTATTGGTTTGGTTAAATTAACGATTCGCCCGTCTGAAGTACCGTATAAATCAAAATATAAGGTATTCCCCACAGTGTAAGCCTGGATTAAGATATGGGCAGGAGTATCATTTTTAAACTGAAAGTCAACGCTGGGGTAGAAAACCGTGGCATCCAAGCCCGGCGGAAAACCTTGTTCATAGTAGCTGACTCTGTAGGCATGAGCGGTTCTTTTAACAACCGGCAGTCCGGCATTTAGGACTGCTCTAAAAAGGGTGGTTGAATCCTGACAAACGCCCCCACCGTCATCTAAAACGGTTCTCCCTTCTTTGATAACATAAGCTTGTTTAAAACCTGTTGCTGCTGTGATATCGCCAACAGTTTGATTAAAAGAAAAAATTTCATCGGGTGGAACTAATACCCCGTTGATTTTTGAAGCAGTCAGGCCAATATTGTAGATTCTGTTCGGGATAGATCCAGCAAAATTGGAAATCCCGCGGCCCAAAAGTTCCTTGATGCCTAAGTTATTAACATCTTGAGTTTGAATCCTGGGTTTAACTGTGTTGACAGGGAGTGTGATAGTCTTTGGTGAATCGGCAGTCAAAGTCTCAGTGAGCAGCTGATAGGATTTATCTATGTCTAATTTTCTTCCTTCTTGCGAGGGTTTAAAAGCACTCACTCTTTTGGTTTGTGGGTCAAACTCAAACAAGCCCTCCTGGACTTCTTGGTCAATTTCTTGGGCAATACTTTTTAGATAAATGTATGTTTGATCTTTATCTAAAAGCAAGTTTTCTCCCTTTGTTAGGTCCAGTAATGTCAAAAGCTGTTTGGCATCCAAAACCCAACTACTCTCGCCAAACACTAACTCGAGGGGTTCTTTAACTATAGCCTCCAGGGCCTGTTTAGCTTTGACCATTTGATTTGTGGTAATTTTGGGCGTGGTAACCTTGAGAGGTAGTTGGGATCTAAATTTACCGGTTAAAAGGAAATCTGTCACTAATTTTTCTATAGTAACTCTATCCAAAGCTTGGCCATTTACACCTTCCTTGATTTGAATACGGGCAGATGGACTGCCTTCTGGAGTAGGTGTTTCGTCAAAGATTAACTGGGCATTTTGGGGCGGCTGGTCCACAACTGAAGCAATCGTATCTAATTGTTGATCTAAATCGAAAGTAATTTTAGGATATATTTTGGAATTTTTGAAAAGAGTGAATGGCTCATTGCGGCTCTCTTTAAAGCCTGTATCCAGTGCAGAGTAGTCTAGGCTGGCTGATGCAGTGGCTAGGTCAATAGTAAATGTTTGTGCTGATCCGCTAGCTGGCGAGAAACTAAACTCTAGCTTTGCTTTAAGTCTCTGCTCAAAACTTCCTTGCACTTTCCTGATTGCTTGACCTTTAGTTAAAAAAGAAATGTTAGTGTCCCCAACAAAAGTAAGGGGATAAAATTTATCTGTCATAATCACCTGGTAGGTAAGAGTTATTAAGATAAAAAGTAAACTAGATAAAATGATAGGCAGAAGGTTTTGTCTAACCAAATTCAAACGTGATTTTTTCTTCGTTTTAGCCACGCCGATATTGTAGCGGTTTAGGGTATAATTTAAAAGAAGCTCTATGAAAAAAATCATCATTATTGTTTTGAGCCTTAGCATAATTTTTGGATTTATATTTTGGAAATTCGCACCCGGCATTAGCTTGTTTAACAAACCTCAAGAAGAAGGCCCCATTACCTTAACCTATTGGGGATTATGGGAAGATGATAATTTAATTAAGCCGGTTATCGCCGAGTATCAAAAACAAAATCCCAAGATTACCGTGAGTTATGAAAAGAAATCCTCTTTAAATTATAGAACCAGGGTACAAACTCAAATCCGGGAAGGAGTAGGTCCGGATGTTTTCAGGATCCACAATTCTTGGTTACCAATGTTTGCGTCAGATTTAGCCGCCGCTCCCGCGGAGATACTTACACCTGCGGAATATAAAAACATATTTTATCCGGTGGCTAGCGATAGTTTTGTTAAGAGCAACCAAATTTTCGGCGCACCGATGGAAATAGACGGCTTAGCCCTTTATTATAACGAGGAACTGTTAAGTGGGATTGGCGGTAGGCCTCCTAAAAATTGGCAGGAGTTTATAGATTTTGCAAATAAAATGACTGTCAGAGATGCAACTGGTGTTAAAACCGCAGGGGCGGCCTTGGGGACGACAGGTAATGTTGATCATTGGTCTGATATTCTAGGACTTCTTCTTTTTCAACAGCCAGGCGTGGATTTAGATAATGTGGCAACTCCTCAAGTTGCGGAAGTAATGAGATTTTATACAGGCTTTGTGACCGATCCAAAGAAAAAAACCTGGGATGTGAATTTGCCCAAATCCACCGACATGTTTGTTGCTGGAAGATTGGGTTTTTATATTGCTCCTTCTTGGAGAGCGCATGAACTAAGGATAGCTAATCCAAACTTAAAATTTAAGGTTGTACCGGTGCCGCAACTTTCCGAAAGGACTGTGGCTTGGGCAACATTTTGGGGTGAAGTGGTCTCTAGCAAATCCAAAAATCCTACCGAAGCTTGGAAATTTGTAAAATTTCTAGTATCTGCCGAGACTGAAAAACTGGCCTACCAGGAAGCTGCAAAGGTCAGGTTATTTGGTGAGCCGTACTCATTAGTTTCTTTGGCAGGGGAAATTGCCGGTGACCCGATTGCGGGGGCATTTGTGACTCAAGGGCCTATTTATAAATTTTGGTATCTGTCATCGAACACTTTTGACAGCGGGATAAACGATGAGATGATCAAATACTTTGAAGATGGGGTCAATGCAACGCTGGCCGGGACCGATCCAATGGCAGCTTTGCAAACAGTTAACAGTGGGGTAAAACAGGTTTTGGATAAATATACCAGGCCACAACCAGTCAGCTCGCCGTCACAGTAGTTATGTTTAAAATTGTCACATTTGTACCGGTAAAAGATGCGGAAAAAGTTCGGATGGCAATAGGGGATGCCGGGGCAGGGGTTTTGGGGAGTTACACTCATGCCTCTTTTTCAACCAAAGGAGTTGGTAGGTTTATTCCGGGCGAGGGAGCCCATCCTACCATCGGAGAGGTTGGTCAACTGGTTGAGGTTGACGAAGAGAGGATAGAAGTTATTTGTCAAAAAGAAAAGGTAAAAGATGTAGTTGCAGCCATTAGAGTAACCCACCCTTACGAAGAAATACCTATAGAGATTTATGAACTGGTAGATGGAAACGAACTAGCTTAGTACCAAAATTACGCCATAGCGTAAAATTGGTACCAGTTCATGCAAAAAGTTTGTTATTTAACTATTTGTTATTTAGCTAAGGGTGGTAAATTAATTAGTTGGACCTCGGGTTCTAAGGTAATGCCGAATTTCTCTTTTACTTTTAAAGCATAAGCTTTAGCTAAATTATAAAAAGCTTTAGCACTGCCGCTGCCTTGATTTATAAATAGATTAGCATGATAAGGAGCGATTTCGATGCCGTCTGATTTTTGGCCTTTAGCCCCGACTTCTTCCAGCAGTGCTCCGGCAGGAAGTTTTCCGAAAACTATCTTTTCTTGGGGGATATTTTTTAAGATTTCTTGGGGGATTTCGGAAGCTACTAAATTCTTAAAGAAACTGCCTGGGCATTTAATGCCGGGGGGGTATTTAACCAACCTTTTCGATAAAACATCTCGAGCCTCTTGTTGAAGAATATGCGGGTCTCCCCGCTCAAGTTGGAAATGAACTTCCACGATGGTGTCATGGGTTTTTTTGAAGATGCTGTCTCGATAATTAAACAGACAATCAGAATTGTTCAATTGTTCAGTTGTTAAATTGTTAGTATTTAATACAGAGACTGCTGTGAGATGGTCTGAGATTGTTTGGCCATAGGCCCCGGCATTGCCATAAACTGCCCCACCAACAGTTCCGGGGATACCAGTTAATTTTTGGAGATCAGCGAGTCCGTGACTGATGGTGTAATCCACAAGTTCCTGCAGAGGAGTACCGCTTTTAACTGTGATTTCTGTATCGTTTTGTACGACTGCCGTCATTTCATTTTTAATAACCAAACAATCTACTCCCTCGTCTGAGATCAGTAAATTACTCCCACCGCCTATTACCAAATATGGCAATCTTTGGCCTTGGGCGTATTCGACGGCTTCTATTAGTTCTTCAAAGGTGGTAACTACAACAAATTTTTTGGCCAGGCCGCCGATTCCAAGAGTGGTAATTTGGTTCATTGGATAGTTGTCTTCAAGTTGCAGCATAGGGCTAATTATATAATAATCGGGATTGTGGTAAATTAGCGACATGGAAAAAGCTATTCTGAAAACTCTAATTTATGCCGATATTTTTGATTATCCGCTACAAATAAACGAGATACATAGGTGGTTAATTGGTAAAAAGGCAACTTTGAGGCAGGTAGAGGAAGCGCTTGGGAAGTTAGTGCAAAGTGCAAAGTGCAAAGTGCAAAGTGGATATTACTTTTTGCCGCGAAAGAATGGGCTGGTGATCCAAAGGCGCCACAGAGAGAGACAATCGGCGGTCTATTTAAGGAAAGTGAAATTTCTCTCTCAGATTTTAAGAGTGATTCCTTGGATTAAATTAGTAGGGATTTCAGGAGGGTTGGCCTTAGGTAACGCTTCCAAAAAAGATGATATTGATTTATTTATTGTAACTAGTAAAAATCGCTTATGGATCTCACGGCTTTTGACTTTAGGATTATTATCTTTGATAGGACAGAGAAGGAAAGTTGGAGAAAGGGGAAGAAAAATTGCCGGAAAATTATGTATTAACATTTTACTCGGAGAAGATAGATTAGAACAAGCAAACAAGGATATCTTCGTTGCACATGAGCTACTGCAGATGAAGGTTTTGTGGCAAAGGGATGGGGTTTATGCAAAATACCTGGAGGATAATTCGTGGGCTTTTAAGTTTTTACCGAACTGGGTGAGTATCGGGGTAGCTCGTTTGGGTTCTGATGATTTCGGTCGGCAGCCCCGCTCACTTGCTCGAGAGCGCAAGCGTCCTGCGGCTAATCGCCTTGGATACGCTCGCTTCGCTCGTCTAGGGTTCGCTGCGTTCGGGGGCAGCCTCACTTTGTTTGTAGAGATTTTGGCTAGAAAATTTCAGTTAAAAATCATGCAAAAACCAAAAGGCAGGGAAAGAATAGAAGATGGGGCCTTATATTTCCACCCCCATGATATCAGGCAGCAAGTTTTATCAAAATATGAGCAAAAATTGAAAAAGATAATCAGTTCTTGACAAGAAGTGCTAGTTTTTGTATTATTCTTCACACTCTGCCCTCAAAAATTCCATATGCCGAAAGTAAAAAAAGCAATAAGTAATAAAGTCAGCATTAAACCCCTGATGGGTTATGTGTTGGTGCAACCTTCTGAGGCAGAAAGTAAAACTGCATCCGGCATTATCCTGCCTGAGTCCGCCCAAGAAAAACCAGCCCAGGGCACGGTTTTAGCAGTGGGTGATGATATGGTATTTGAAAATGGTAAAGTTTTGAAAGCCTCTGTTAAGCCAGGAGATAAAGTAGTTTATAAAAAATGGGGCGGAGATGAAATTAAAGTTGATGGGAAAGAATTGAAATTAGTAAAATTCGATGACCTGATGGCAATTTTGGAGTAAAAATATGAATCTAAGAGGAGTAGAAAGAGGCGAGTTACCTTTAACCGGTATACCAGGAGCTGATAAGACAACAAAAGCTCCGGAACAAGCAGAGGAAGCACCAACTGTAGCTTTGAAGATGGGAATTATTCGTTTCAGTGAACGATTATATGAAGGATTAGGAAGAGTATTGACAGACGGACCAATAGGTATGAGCGATTGGGTGTAAATAAATTATGGCAAAAATATTAAAATTTGATTCAGAAGCAAGAGAAAAATTATTAAAGGGTATTAATACCCTGACCGAGGCGGTGGCTTCTACTTTGGGGCCTAAAGGTAGAAATGTGGCTCTGGATAAAAAGTGGGGGGCGCCTAACGTGGTACATGACGGTGTGACTGTGGCTAAAGAAATAGATTTGGAAGACCCGTTTGAAAACATGGGGGCCCAGCTTTTAAAAGAGGCAGCCAGCAAAACTGCCGATGTGGCCGGAGACGGAACTACCACTGCTACAATTTTAGCAAAAGCCATAGTAATTGAAGGCTTAAAAAATATCCAGGCAGGTTCCAATCCCATGATTTTAAAGCACGGCATTGAAAAAGCAGTAGCTGTTTTAGTTGAAGAGCTCAAAAAAATGAGCAAAAAGATAGTCTCTCAAGAAGAGGTGGCCCAGGTAGCGACTATCTCCGCAGCAGATAGCCAAATAGGAAACCTGATTGCCGAGAGTTTACAAAAAGTCGGCAAAGACGGAGTCGTAACAGTCGAGGAAGGCAAAACTTTGGAGATGAGCGTGGAATATAAAGAAGGTATGGAGTTTGATAAAGGCTTTGTATCTCCTTATTTTGTGACTGATACTGATAAGATGGAATCCTCTATTGAAGATGCCTATATTTTAATTACCGATAAAAAGATTTCTTCCGCTTCTGATTTAGTGCCGTTCCTGGAAAAATTCGTCCAAGTCAGCAAAAATTTAGTCATTATTGCCGATGAAGTTGAAGGTGAAGCATTAGCCCTTTTGGTGGTTAATAAACTGAGGGGCACATTTAATGTTTTGGCAGTGAAAGCCCCGGGATTCGGTGACCGCCGCAAGGAAATGTTGGAAGATATTGCCATTTTGACCGGCGCAGCAGTGATCTCAGAAGATACCGGTAAAAAGTTTGAGTCGGTGGAAATGGATGAGTTAGGTAGAGCCGGTAGGGTCACTTCTGATAAAGACAATACTCTAATTGTTGATGGTAAGGGAACCAAGAGCAAAATTGAAGCCAGAATTACTCAAATCAGAAGAGAATTGCAAGCTTCTGATTCAGAATTTGATAAAGAAAAGCTGCAGGAGAGACTGGCTAAGCTGACCGGCGGGGTAGCAGTAATTAATGTGGGAGCTGCGACTGAGGTTGAACTTAAAGAGAAAAAAGAACGAGTGATTGATGCGGTGGCTGCCACTAAGGCGGCGATTGAAGAAGGGATTGTGGCAGGAGGGGAAGTAGCTCTGCTTCGGGCTGCTAAAGCTTTGGATAATGTGGTAGCTAGCGGTGAGGAGGCAGTCGGAGTAGAAATAGTTAAAAGGGCCCTGGAGCAACCATTTAGGACGTTGGTTAAAAATGCCGGCATGGATGATGGAATTGCCCTGTCAAAGGTGATGGCTAGCCAAGGTAATATGGGAGTTGATGTGTTGGATGGGGAAATTAAAGATTTAGTCAAAGTTGGTATTATTGACCCAGTGAAAGTGGCCAGGTCGGCTTTGCAAAATGCTGCCTCAGTGGCAGTGATGGTAATGACGACAAATTGTTTAATAACCGACAAACCAGAACCGGAAAAAGCCCCTCAAATGCCCCCAGGTGGAATGCCTGAATATTAAGCGATTTAAGGAGAAGCTTGTGGCTTTCCAGTAATTTGCGCCATTTCTTCTCTTACTTTATCAACTAACCTACTGACCTCATCTAAAGTACCTGATTGTCTTGTCTGATTGGATAAGTAGTTGACGACAGCATCTTTCCCTATGTCACTCATGGTTCTTTTTTCAACTATGGCCTGAAGTTTCAGTGCCATTGCTAGTTCAGGACTTAAATAAATACCCACCACAGTTTTATCTTCTTTTCGTTCTGTATGCATACGTTGAAGATTTTACCATAATTAGTCTAATGATTTGGTAAAATTACTTTATGATTAAGATTACTGTAAAGACCAGCAATAAAAAAGAAGTTCTGGATATTACAGATATAGTTAATGAAGAAATTGGTAAACAGAAAGTCCAAAGTGGATTGGTGAATCTGTTTCTGACTCATACCACTGCAGCTTTGACTACTGCTGATTTGGATCCCGGGACAGATCAGGATTATTTAGACGCTTTTGAGCAAATGATTCCCAAGCTTAAATTCCGACACCCTCATGATCCTTCCCATACCCCGGACCACATTCTTTCTGCTTTAATCGGGACATCACTGACTTTGCCTGTAGAAAATGGTCGATTAGTTCTGGGAACTTGGCAAAGGATACTACTGATAGACTTTGACGGACCAAGAGAACGAGAAATTTTAATAAATCTGCTACAATCTATCTGATGGCTAAGTTTCATTATAGGGAATCTCCTACTCAAAAACAAAAGAATGCTTTTAAAAAATATTTGTCAGAGGATGAGGAATTGATTTTGGTAACCAATTTAAGCAAGGCCTTCATCAGATCTCAATTTATTATCTACCTGCTCTTCCCGGGAATGATTTTTTTAGGTTTGAGCTTGGGAGTGGGATGGTTTTTAAGTTTAGATAAAGTTTGGACTTTGAGTTTAGGAATGGTCCTCATGTTTTTATCGGCGCTGCTTAAAACAATGCATATTTATCACGCCAATAGATACTTGCTTACAACTAGGAGGGTAATTATTAAAAAAGGATTATTTTCGGTTAGACTCACTGCTGCGCTTTTTGATAAAATTACTCACTTAGAGGTGGATCAATCAATTATCGATCGGATGCTTTTGCATCACGGCACAATCATTATTAACACGGCCGGTTTAAATAAGGGAGAGATAATGCTCCGATTTGTAGACTATCCTTTGGAACTTAAGAATTTACTTGAGAGACTCATAAATAGAGAAAGAGAACAGTTTGGACTGCGGGGGGCAACCTTGACAGAGGTAGAAGGCGAAATTATCTCTTAACTGCGACTGCGGGCTCGCCTCGCGGCGAAGCGGGCATATCAGGAATTTCCGGAAGCAAAGCTTGTGGGTCAATAAATTTTCCTTCGCGAGTAACCTCCAAATGTGTGTGTGGACCGGAAGTATGACCGGTTAATCCCACCTCTCCCAGGGTATTTTCCGCAGTGATTTTTTGTCCGACCTTCACGTAAGTCTTCCCCATATGAGCATATTTTGATTTAAAGCCGTTTTGGTGTACAACTTCCACAAAGTTACCTAAACCAAATAAATCTCTACCAACTATTGCAACTTCCCCGTCGGTAATAGGATGAATAGGCATTCCCAAACCTGCGGCAATATCTATACCGGGATGGTAGGGGGAAAATCTGGTCGAGAGATACCCAGGATGCGGTAGGATCGGCGGTTTAGAGAAGTTTTGGGCAATAATCTCTCCTTTTTGTTGCTGATTCGAGGCTGCTACCACAGCTTTTCTAACAGGCGGTATGGAGAAAGTCGGGTAATACCCTGAAAGAGAAAATAAAAAAAATAAGATTATGGCAAGCTTTGTAAACCTGTTATGGAGGAGCCTTAGCTTGATTTTAGATAGTCTCCGAGTTAGGGCGACCCTTTCAGAAGCTACCTTAGACAGAAGGTTTTTGTACCGGACGAGCACGGGACAAGTGCGCATAATAGCAGATTTGAGATTATCTGTCAAAGATGCTTAAGGTATAATAATAACTTAATGAAAAAAATTATCATTTGGCTTTTAGTGCTTATTAGTTTGATAGCATTGTTACTTCGTTTTAGTGATCAAGCAGCAGAAATATTCTTAGGTATTAAACAAACAAGCGGTATTTCTGTTTTGTCTGAACCCTCGGACGCTACAGTTTTCTTAAACGAAAAGCAAGTGGGTAGTACTCCATATGAAGACAAAAGTTTGGAGGTTGGTGATTATACTGTCAGACTAGAAAAAGGGAATGCCTCTTGGCAAGGCAGAGTTAAACTTACCTTCGGTACCGTGACTGTTGTAAATAGGGATTTAGCCTCTGATCCTGCATCATCTGCTGGGGAAATTTTAACCTTGAATAAGGGAAAGGGATTAACCATCATTTCCAGTCCAAGCGAAGCTCAAGTAGAAATAGATGGAAAATCTTATGACAACACTCCTGTGATCGTGGATATAGCCACAGGAGAACACACTATATTGGTTAGTCACGCGAATTATTTAAAAAGAAGCATCCCGGCTGATTTACCAAATAACTTCAACCTAACGGTTTCGGTAGATTTGGCTCTTTCTGAAGCAGATTTAACCACCACTCCCACCTCTGTTATTACTCAAACGCCGGAAGTGTTAGTGAAGAATACACCGACAGGTTTTTTAAGAGTGAGAGATAAGCCGAATTTGAATGGGAAAGAAATTGCCCAGGTTAAACCCGGGGAGATACTAATACTTTTAGAAGAACAAGGGGCATGGGATCGGGTGCGATTATCTGATGGGACAGAAGGATTTGTTTCTTCTTCGTATGTTGAAAAGAAAAATCCTTAAGTTACGATCCAAGTACGGATTCTCTTTTAAGTTTTTGAATATCCTTTACCACCAGTGATCTCCCAAGATGTTCAATTAGACCCTGTTTTTGCAGTTTTTCCATCTCAATACTGACAGTTTCTCGAGCTACTCCAATTAGATTGGCGATATCTTGATGAGTTAAAGGAACCTGAACGATAATATCTCTCTTTTCTTTACTACCGAATCTTTCAGCGCAAAGTAGAATTATCGAAGCTACCTTACTTTGGGCATGACCAAAGATGGCATATTCCATTCTGCTTAAAATCCCTCCAAAACGCGTCAAAATGCGGCTGTTTATTTCAAACAACACCTCACTGTTGTTCTTGATAAAATTTAAGAATTGTTTTCGCGGCGCCTGATATAGCTCGGCATCAGTCATGGCATCCAGGTAATAAGTATTTGGAGTGTCATTTATGGCCCACATCATGGGGAAAAAATCATCTGCTTTAAAAATAATTAGAGTTAATTCCTGAGCATTGCTAGAAATAGAATAAAGCCTGACATAACCTTTCTTAAGATATAAAACACCCTTCGGTTTGTCTTCTGCTCGCAGGATTGACTCACCTTTTTTAAAAGATAGTTTCTTAAATCTGGAGAAGAAATTATTCAACTTTTTGGAAATTTGCTGCTCCATTTGTGGCTCAACCGGATTGTACTAAAGTAGCACTTTGCAATCAAATATTAGCTTGTTAGATATCTTACTGCAATGTGTTTCTTTTTAGGTTAAATTATGAAAGGAGGTGAGAAATGGATTATCTTGCTAGGAGCGATATTTGGCAATCTGATGAGGCTTTGAAAGCGGGGCAAGCAGTTCCCCCAACTAATCAATCGCGGGTACTGGCCAGGTTTAGACAAATCTTTCCCTTGGCTTTATTTCCAGATGATCTAATTGTAGAAGAACTCCGGATAGTTTGGGTTCGCAAAGACGCACCATGGTCGGAAGAAGTTATATCCATTATAGCAACAGATATAGCCAGCGTAGATGCTTCAGTAGGGCCACTGTTTGGACGCATCCATGTTAAAAGCCTAACAGGGGGTCCTGAGATTTTGGTAGACAATCTTTTAAGGGGTGATGTCTATCGAATTCGATGCTTGGTTGAAGGAATTGCCTTAGCGGCAAGAGCGGGATTCAAGGTGGATGTTGAAGATTTAGAAACTAAAAAAGAGTTTCTGGCAAAAGTGGGGTCTGTTAAATTACATTAAAGCCAAAAATCCCTATGCCCCCAAGAAGTAAATAATTCCCACTACCATGATTATCCAAAGTAAGACACTAGTAAGTAGCGGAGTATCGGTTAAGATTACTCGCGCAGGGGACTCCCCCTCTTTTTTCTCATAAATAATGTAAAGATACCTCATTACACCATAAAGCACTACCGGTACCGTGGCCATTAAGTATTTGGCTTCAGCAAAAGGTAATTCAAACCCACCCAGGAAAATTGATACGACTCGCCGCGCTTGTATCGGTGGTTGCAAGAAGGCAAAAAAAGCATACGTTAGCCAGGTGGAATTAGCAAACATGCCTGTTAAGCTATCTAGTAAAGTTTCCGGATAGTGTAGTAAAGTTTCCCTATGGCGGAAGTCTTGAGAGGTCATCAAAGTTCGTTCAGATCTTCTTTTCCCAATTGCCAAAAACAGTGCGAAGCTGGTGACAGAAAGCAGGAACCAAACATTTAAGTGGGCATCTATTGCCCAAACCCCGCTATAAACCCGGAGGACAAACCCCGCTGCGATCACCAATACATCAATTAAGATAATTTGTTTGAGATATGCCGAATAAAAAAGTTGCATAATTAAGTAAGTAAGAGCAGCGAAGAAAAAAGCAGGAGATAATTTGTACGAGAGGGGCAGGAAGATTACAATTGCGGCAAGGGACACAGTTACGGCTAAAGGTATAGGAATTAGCCCTGATGCAATTGGACGCTTTCTTTTAAATGGGTGAAGCTTGTCTCTTTCAATGTCAAATACGTCATTTAAAAAGTAAGTGGCAGATGAAAAAATACAAAAGAGTAAAAAAGCCTCAAGGGTCTTGAGTTGACTAGTAGGGTCAAAAAGTGTTCCGGAAAAGATCAAACCGGCAAAAACAGCAAAATTTTTTATCCATTGTCTGGGGCGTGACGCCCTGAATAATCCCCAAAAAAGTTTAACCATAGAATGCCTCCTAAAAGAGCTACTCCCACCAGGACTGCTGCAAACAGTTTGCCTGTGGAGGATAGATTCAAGGCTGCTGCACCTAAGATAACAGATCCCAAAATATAAAACAAGGCTATTTGTTGATGAGAAAATCCTTTTTCGAGTAACTTATGATGCAGATGTCCGCGATCTCCCCAAACAGGTGATTTGCCGCTTAAGATTCTTCTTATGAAAGTGTAGGCAAAATCTGCTGCCGGGATTAAAAGCACGAGTCCTGCTGTTGCAACTTTTCCTCCGGCGAGAATTGCCAAAATTGCAATTAAAAATCCTAAAATTGTTGATCCGGAAAACCCCGGGAAAATTTTGGCCGGATGCCAATTAAAAATCAGAAGCCCAAAAGCTGCTCCTGCGGTAATGAATGATAATTTGGCAACATTAACTTGAGTAGGGTCATTTGATAAGCCTAGTTTCAAGGATAAGAGTCCTAATATCAGGGCGGAAATGGTGGCAATACCCGGCATTTGGCCATCGACCCCCTTTGACCAGTTCATCATATTCATTACCCAAACTATCCAAATCAGAGCTAAAAAATCAGCCAGTAAAGAGATCTGGGGGGTTGTATCAAAATGGATGATTCCTCCTAAAGGGTTGGTGATAAATGTAATACCAATACCGCTGCCTATGGCGACTGCGGCGGCAATAAATTGTGTCACCAGTCGCAAATACGGTGAAAAATTTATGTTTCTATCATCCAGAAGTCCTACTAACAGTAGGATAAAAAGTCCCACCAGAATTCCAATAGTATATCTTTCAAAAGGAGTAAAGATTAGTACTGCTAGCGAAACTCCTAAAAATACCGCTAATCCTCCTGCTCTTGGTACAACCCTTTTTTGAGTATGGGCAGGGTGCGGTCGGATCTTCGGATTATCTAGTAGCTTGAATCTTTGTGCGAGTTTGATAGTAGGGGGAATTGCTACGACAGTTATCAGAAACGAAATGATAGCTGGCAAAAGAAAATTCATAATAGGTAAAGACTATTATAGTCCACGTCTATATTTAAATAAAATTCAGGATCATTTCAATAAAGGTAATAGTCAATATTAAGCTTACTATGGCCGATGAGGTAAGTAGCACCTTCTTAAAAAAATATTGAGAGGGATGCAACTGCCAAGAGACGACTAGATTTAAAAGTGTGATCAGAGTGATACTGGCTGGAATGATTAGAAATTGCTGATGTGTGGCAAGTTGTCCGTCCCCCCATGGCAGTGAATAAAAAAGAGGTAATCTGGGAGGTAAAAATTTTAGGACAGTTGCAATAATCACAGTTATCACTAAACTTAAGATTAATGGGGATAGTATTAGCCAAAGATGTAATTTCTTAGACATAAATTTGTTAGGCTTTCTCCAGAAGTCTTGCCTTGTTGGTAACACGAAACTCTAACTTCCTCCCGAACATTAAAGAAGTTTGAGCGTCAATTGCAGGAAGTGAGGAAATGGTTATTAGGATGAGCGGTATCAGGAGCCATTGGATATATGACCATATTTTTTTAAACAGAGACCAACTCTGGGGTCTTTTGGGGGCTAATTTTTCGTGAACAAAGATAGTGGCAAAAAGTCCAAAGAAAGTAATTGTTAATATCCACGAAGACACAATTGGCAAATTGACCGATAGTACAGATGCCCTGTAACTGGGGTTGACTAGAGGAATTAATAAGCTGCCAAAAGTGATAAAGATTGCCAAAAATCCCCATTTTAAATCCCCCCAGATCTTAAAAAGCACCCGATCGGTTTTGTCCCAAAAGTCGATCTCGCGAGTAAAGTATTGTCTAACAATAAATGGGATATGCTCTACTCCGTATGCCCATCTTTTGATTTGCAAATACTGGTTTTGAAAGGTTTTTAAAAGCGTGGTGTCTTGAACGGCATCAGCGGAAAGGGGTAAAAAGTGAGGTATGACTTTGTAATCTCCATTAAAATGGAAATAAGCTTTCCAATAAAAACCATTATCATCATTTACTTTATCCGGTATCCAAAGACCGATGTCTAATAAGGCTTTTAAGCTTAAAGACATTGAAGAATAATTCATGTATTTGTCAGAGCCTACCATTTCGGCCAATTGCCAAAAACTGGTGCCGGTTGCCATCAGCCTCATAGGTGTTGGAGTTTGCCAGTAGTTATTATGATACAAAAATACCCCGGTAAAGGTTCTTTTATCTCTTTCTGTTTGGGGTAAAGATAAGTATCTGTAGAGGGCTCCGGAGAGAAACTGAGTATGGATGACAAAATCAGCATCTAGGGTGGTTACAAAAACATCTTGAGTCTCAATACCTCTTTTTTTAAGCTCTGGCATTATATGGTTGATCATCCAGTTTTTATTTGATCCCTGACCTGCCACTTCTTCCGGCAGTCCATAAGGGTGGATTGTGGTAAAGACACCAGCCACTTTCTTTTCGATTCTTTTAAGATACTCTTTCGTTTCTTTGATTTTTTCCGGGTCATCCCTTTCCTCAAACCCGACTGCTATAAGGATTTTATCTTTAGGGTAGCTGCAGTTTACGATGGCATCAAAAGTCGGCTTTAGAATATATAAGGCTTCTTTATAAGTTGGGATTAGTATTAATTGATAGTATTTTTTAGCGTCTTCTGAAAAATCTTTTTGCAAAAGTTTTTGCCAATTCTCCCTTTTTGCGGAGTCCATTTTTTTGTAGCCGATTAAGATTAGAATGGCAATTCGGAAAGCTGTCAGCAGCCAATAGACGTCGGCTATCAAAATTAAGTAGGCTACGGCGTAAGGCAACGTGAAAGAGAGCCAAATAGGAGAGGTTAGCGCAAGCCAGGTTAAGCTGCCGGGCAGGATTTCCAAAAACCTTGTAAAACCATTCTCATGCTTTAAGACAAACTCCTGCTCTGTCTTTTCAAAAAAAATAAAGCGTTGAGACAACAGGTGATGTACAATCAGACCAAGACCTGCACCCACCAGCGAAAAAGCTATCAAGACATTTAAAGCCCCACTGAGAGTGGATTGGCCAAGAAAACCAACCAAAAATCCTGTCAACGCAAAGATTATTCCGAGAAAGCTGTAGCGGACTCCTTTGGTTACTCGGTTTAGGATTTCCGCAAAATAGAAAAAAGACAGGAATCCAATAAAAAAGACCAATAAAATTCGCATGGTGTGTTGTTAAGTGTACTTTTTTTAGCCTCCGAAAGCAAATGAATTGATGTGCCTGTGAGCCTGTGGTATATTTAGCGTCATGGAGATTGAGCCAGATATATTAAGGGTAAGAGCTGAAGGCATAGGTGCTAACTTAGACAATGCTTCTTCCGTGCTACTTTATAGAGGGTATATACCTTTAAGACAGGAAATCTCACAAGGTATTACATTGTCAATCCCACGCACTGGTTACTCTCCGAGATATGCATCTTTTCAAGTTACCCCATTTTGTAATTTCGATTGTGCCGGTTGTAATGTAAAACAAATAAGGGATAGTCGGCAAGAACTACAACAATTGACAACTGAAGAGGTTTGCAAGGCGTTAGATAGATTAGATGAAATAGATATCCAATGGGTAGATATCTCAGGAGGAGAACCGCTTCTGAGGGAAGACTTGCCTTTATTTGTCGCATATTCACATAAATTAGGAATGAAAACTACAATAAACACAAATGGAGGAATAAGACAAGACGACTTAGATAAAGAAAAACTTTATTGGCGCGAGTTAGCAGAATCTGGTTTGTTTGGAGCAACTTTTTCTTATGATGGCATAGGTGAAAAAACTGATTCGAGAGTTATCGAGTTGGCGGCATTTTTAGTTAATACTTTACATATTTTCGCCCAGGTAAGAACGGTGGTTACTAGAGATAATTTAAGGTTTGTAAAAAACATAGGTAAAGCGTGTATGAACAACAATGTATTTTATGAGGCAGTACCGGCAGTTGCCCTGGGTGGTAAAATTTCAGCATCACCTAATGGTAATTTCCATCCACTTGATGCTGGAGGGAGAAATGAATATATAGAAATCATCCGAAGTCTTAGGGGAGAGCGTGGACCTTTTGCAGAGTACCTCCATGTTGAAGAAGATTATTTGAAAGAAGTAGTTACTCCGATTGCTGAGTGGCACTGCAAAGATCCTGCCAAATATTTAATTTCTGTTAATTACCAGGGGGACCTTGCAGTTTGTAACGATAACTCTTTGCGGGGAAAAGCCTACTCCTTGATAGGTAAAGAGAATCCTCTCTTGACCAAGGAGTTCTATAGAGCTGTAAAAAAAGAGTCCAAAGAGTGTCAGGGATGCAGGTGGCTTTGTAATTGGAGAAGCGAAAGAAGACAAACTTTTGATCGATTTAATATAACAGCCGCCGCGCTTACTTAAATATTAAATATCTTTTTGGCGTTTTGGGTAGTGTGGTCGGCGACCTCTTTAAATGATATTCCCTTTAAATCTGCAATCAGCTCTGCAATTTCTTTGACTGATGACGGTTCATTTCTTTGGCCTCTTTTGCTCTGCGGAGCCAGAAATGGGGAGTCTGTTTCCAGAAGGATTTTGTTCAGAGGTAGGATTTTAACTGCTTCTCTAAGGTATTCATTTTTAGGGTAAGTGATATTGGCGGCAAAAGAAACGAATAAATTGGCAGCACGTAGTAAGTAGTTGGTAGTATGGGGGAGGCCGCTATAGCAGTGTAGGATGGTAGGATGCTCCCCAACCATTTTCAGTACTTCATCCCAGGCCTCGGAGTTGGTGGGGTTTTTTGACCTATCATCACGGCAATGGACGATTAAAGGCAGGTTTAACTTTTTAGCTAATTCAATGTGGGCTTGAAAAAGCTTTTTCTGGAGGTTTTTAACCTGGTCTGTAGTAAGGGAAGATGGAATAAACTCCGGGTCAAACAAGTAATCCAAACCACATTCTCCAACAGCGACAACCTTTGCTGTATTAGAAAGATATATTTGTTCCAGTCTAACTATGTCTTGATGTATGGACACATCTGGATTAGAAGAATATTCAATCGCTTCATGCGGATGGACACCAATGGTGGAACAAGTATTAAGTTCTGAAATATCAGCCAAGTCTTCTTGTGTCTGTCTCAGAGCTTCCTGACTTTTTTCAACATCAACCCCAACATTTAATATTGTAGAGATGCCAGCATCTATAGTTCTCTGGATCATTTCATCAAAATCTTCTTCGTATGAATCCCAGTAAAGATGAGCGTGGGTATCAATTAACATAGCTTATAAACTTAAAATCTTTTCAGATAATTCTTTTGAGAACTTTAGCTTTAGCAGTTTTGCAGCTTCTTTTGGATTAGCCCATTTAAACTGTAAGTGTTCATCATCAATTAGTTTTACTAAGGAGGGATTTTTAATAGAACAAAGATAAGTAAAGAGGATTAGTCCGACTATTTGTTTTCCGGCCGGCATTCTGAAATTAGAAATAGAAGCATCTAAGAATTTAATTATATTTACATCTTTTATACCAATCTCCTCTTTTAACTCTCTCTGAAGAGTGCTTTCTATGCTATCCCCCTTTTTAAGTCTGCCACCTGGTAAATCCCAATGGGGTGGATTTAAGCTGGATGAGTTTTTGGGATTATTTTCCAGTATTAGAATCTGGCCTTTTTTGTTTCTAGTAATTGCTTTTATGCCGAGATGGAATATGTCTTCATTCATAGCCTAGGAAAAAGTGGCGGGGCAGATTTAATTTCGCCGGAAAATTGTTTTAAGATTTTCTCTGACGTTTCCGGTAAAAAAGGTTGTAAGTTAAAAGCAACTCGTCTTAAGTTAATAACATATAAACTTAATAATAATTCTTTTTCATCTCTATCTTTAAGTTCCCATGGTTTACGCTCGTTCAGATTTTGATCCAAAAGTTTTAAGCTATTAATCCCAGTTTCATCCTGTATTATCTTACCCTGGTTTAACCATATATGACCCCATTTGACATCTGATCTCCAAATCCAACCAATAGCTCCCATAAAGTCATACCTTTGTAAGTATTTTTCTACAAAAGGATTAAATCTTTTTATTTCTTCATAGGGTTCTAATGTAAAGTTTTCATTTTCACAAAGTCTTGCAACTCTGGCTACTAAATTTCCCAGACCGTTTGCTAAATCGCCGTTATAAACTTCTTTAAATCTTTCTTCAGTAAAATCGCCATCACTATCTATTGGGATTTGTGATAGCATAAAGTAGCGAAGCGGTTCCAGTCCGAACTCTTTAACAACATCTTGGGGTGAGATGACATTCCCCACTGATTTACTAATCTTTTCTCCTTTCAGATTAACGAAACCGTGAATCAGGATTTGTTTTGGCAGTGGTAATCTGGCTGATAAAAGCATAGCTGGCCAATAAACAGTATGAAACCTGTTGATATCTTTACCGATAATATGTAAATCCGCCGGCCACCATTTTTTAAACTTCTCCTCATCCCAACCAAAACCTATCCCTGTTATATAAATAGCTAAAGCATCGTACCAAACATATATTTTTTGGCTTGGGTCTCCAGGAACCGGCACTCCAACACCTCTGGCGCGCTCATTTGATCTTGAAATACTAAAATCCTCTAAACCGGATTTTATGAAAGATAAGGCTTCAGCTTTTTTATTTGCCGGAGCGATTTTTAATTCATTACTTTCTATTAGTTGGATTAATTGCTCTTGATATTTTGATAGTCTAAAAAAATAGTTTTCTTCTTTTACGAGTTCTGGTTTTATTTGATGGACTGGACATAAACTATCAATTAGTTCCTCATTGGTTTTAAAAGATTCGCATCCGACACAATACAAACCCTCATATTCTTTTTTATAAATATCGCCGTTTCCCTCGCAGAGTTTCCATAATTTTTGCACTCCGGGCCAATGCTTTTCCGAATCAGAACCCCGTTGGAAAACATCCAAATGTACCTTTAAAAATTCATAAGTATCATGCCAGATTTTAGAGTTTCGGTCTAGAAACTGCTGAACAGGGAGACCTTCTTTTTCAGCAGCCTGGACATTTTTTAGGGCATTTTCATCTGCTCCTGAAAGAAGCAAAGTTTCATCTCCTTTTAACTGATGGTATTTTCTCACAGTATCAGCCTGAAAATATTCCAGCGTATGGCCAACGTGTGGCAGGCCATTGACATAGGGAATAGCTGTAGTAAGGTAGAATTTGTTCATAATCTCTTCGTCAGTTTAGTGATTTTTGGTTGTTTAGTCAAACCTTTTCTTCTTATTTTTCTAAAATAACTGGCCAGTAAATAAGTAGCTACAACAGTTAAGATGCCGGTGACGATGTTTAAAGAATCCAAAGCCTTCAGGATTAACACTACAATTAGACCTAAGCAGATGGAAGATGAAAAGAGAATATTTTTTAGAAAGATATTAAGGGTAAATATCAATGCTAAATATAAAGAGACAAAAAAGGGAAAAATTTGAATAGAGTTTGCCTGAGTTAAACTCTCCGGATAGGGAATCTGTAAAACTACAAATACAAAACTTCCCCAAAAAATTAAAGCAGGAAAAGTCTTAAAAATAATTTTGGACATGAATTCATTTTAACTTAAATCCCTACTACTTCAAAAGTAGATCCGGCGGAGTTTTTGGAAACCTCAATCCTGACCGGGAATTCTTCTTTTAATTCTTCAATATGAGTGATCACTAAAATCTTTTCAAAATCATTTCTAATTGCATCTATTGCTTCAATGAGTCTTGCTCTTCCCGGTGCGTCCTGGGAACCGAAACCTTCATCAATGACCAGAAACTGCAGTTTTGCACCAGCCCTGTGGGTGAGCAGCTTTGAAAGAGCAAGGCGTATGCAAAAGTTTACCCTGAATGCTTCGCCGCCTGAGTACATCTCATAAGGTCGCTCACCCATTTCATCGGAAATGATGATGTCTAATGTTTCAACAATCCCCCTTTCTCCGTCAGCGAGTTTTGTTTTGGTTTCTCTCTGAGTTTGCAGTGTAACTTTCATTCGGCCTTCCGTGAGTTTAGCTAGTAATTTATTTGCCTCTTCCTCAATTTCTGGAATACAGGCTTCTATAATCATCGCCTGTATCCCTTTTTTACCAAAAGCTCGCTCAAGTTCTTCAAAAGCCTCTTTTGTTTTTTGCAGGGTATTTTTTTCTTCTGCTTTTTGTCTTGAGAGTTTTTCCATTTGGGCAGTTCGGGATATTAACTGCTGGATTTGCCCCAAAGTACCTCTGGCTTCTTTTTCTTCACTTCTCACTTTTGTAAGCTCTTGCTCCGTCTCTAGAATTTTCTGGTCAATTCTTGATAATTTTTCAGATAAATCAGGAAGAGCGGCTACTTCTTTTTCCAAGGTATCAACTTGAGCTTTTTTATTTTGAAAAAGAATTCTCATTTCCGCAACCACTTTTTCTTCCGATTCCAGGGTGGCTTGAGTTTTTATCATTTGTTCCTTATCAGTTTGAGCTTTTTCGAGGTCTTTTAACTTGGAACAAATAGCTTGGTAAACTTTCGGATCAAAAATTAGGGATTTTAGGACTGTTTCCATTTTTTTGACTTGGTCTTCTTCGGGACTAAAATTTATTTTAGATAGCTCTTTTTCTAGGCTATTAATTTGGTTGGTCAAATTTTTATGGACATGTTTCTTTTCACCTTTGCCGATTTCTTGTCCACAGGTAGGACATTTGGCTCCGGGTTTCTCAGCTCCTGCCAGTTGCATTTTTAATTTTTCTATCTCCTGATTTAAAGCTTGTGCTTTTTGTTTTTTTAAGTTAAGTTGTCCTAAGATTTGCGAAAATTTACTTTCCAGTTCCAGTTTCTTCTCCCTTATCTCATCCATTTTTTCTTTTTGTTCCTGCAAATCTTTCAATTTAGAAAGTTCTGACTCCGTGCCTTTTAATTTTTCCAGTTCCAGTCTTAGAGTATCGATTTTTTCTTTTCTGGTTTTTCCCTGCAAGATAATTTCTTGCAGTTCTTTTTTATTTTGCAGGAAATTTTGACTCAGTTTATCTCTTTGCTCGGAGGAAATTTTCAAAGTTTCCCTTTGCTCACGGAGATTTTTTATTTTTTCCTCAAGGCTTTTAATTTTCTCTTCTACCTTAAAAATTGTTTCTTCTGCTAATCTTTTCATATTCCCCCTTTCTTCTTTCTGGGAAAGCTCGGCTTCGATCTCTAAAGTCTGGTATTCCAGAAGCTGGAGCTTACTTTGTATTTCCTTTATTTTTTCTTTTGCTTTCTCTTCTAATTTGTCATAGTGATCCAGTCCTAAAATATCCGCCAAAATCCTTTTTCTATCTGTGGGACCTTTGGTGGTAAATTCATCGGCGTGGCCTTGGCGCAGGTAAGACGAGTTGGTAAATGTTTCAAAAGTCAGATGCAAAGCATTAATAATTTTTTCCTGAGTGGCTTTAATGGTACCCTCGGTTAGGTTATGGGTACCAGACCAAAGTTCTAAAGCAGTAGTGCCGCCGCCCTTTTTAAGACGAGCCCTTTTGATAGCGTAGCGATGATTATCCAGTTGAAACTCAAATTCAACAGACATGTGGCTCTCGCCCGAATGAATTAGCGAATCTGCAGAGTCGCCGGCGCGGGAAGTCCCCCAAATGCACCAGGTGATGGCATCTAAAAGAGATGATTTACCAGCTCCATTAAGTCCCGAGATGGCAGCTAGTTGAAATTTTGTAAAATTGAGCTCGGGTGGATTTTCGCCGTAACTGGTGAAGTTAGATAATTTTAGTTTAACCGGTATCATGATTCTAGTAGTTGGGCAGCATAAGTTTCCAATTCTTTTTGTTTTGCAGGAGAGTATTTTTTGGCTTCAAAGTATTTTTTTAAAGCCGCAATTGGGGTTAAGGTTTCAACAGCTTTTCCTAAATCTATTTTTTCCCTTTCTTGCCTTTCCACATTTCTGGAGATTCCGGCTACCAGATGAGCAAGATACAATGCCTTTTTTATTCTATCCATCTTGATATCCCTGTCCAGCTCTGCAGGAATATTTATTTCTAATTTGACAATTTTATCTTCCAGGTCGTGTTTTTTGATTTCATCTAGTATGGTTTGAGTTGGATCTGGGTCTTGGCTTTTTAAATCAACTGTGATTGTTAAAAACTGCCTGGCATTTGTTGGGATAAATTGAAAACTACTTATTCCTGGTTTAGGAATTTCTACAAGACAAATCCCCTTTTCCTCCTTCTCCTCTCCAAAATCTATCCGCTGCGGCGATCCGCAGTAAACAATTAAAGGATTTTTGGAAAGGACTTGATGTTTGTGAATATGCCCCAAGGCCACATAGGAAAGCCTTTTGTCTTGCAAAAGCGGCAGGGGAATAGTGACATCATTGGCAATAGCCAGTCCTTTTTCAGATCCATATGATGCACCTTCCACTTCAGCATGTGATAGGAAAATAGCAGGGGAGTCGGATTTAATTTTTTCATACAAAAGTTTTAATTTTTCGGCAATTACCTTGTAATCATTTTTATGAAGCCAAGGGAGAGTTACTACTTGAAGCTCGCCTGATTTGGTGGGAATTTGTAAGATTTCCGGCTTTCTGGATACCCAGACATTGTCTATCTCCAATGCAGAGTAAATATCCAAAGTATTGGCTTTGCCTTCTGCATTAGGGGTGTCGTGGTTTCCCACCACCAAAATAACCGGGATTTTTTTGGCCAATTTGGCGATCCTTTCACCAAAACCTCTCTGTTGGGTAGGGTTGGGGTCGCGGGTTTTATAGGCATCTCCGGCAAATACAACTGCATCGACATCTTCTTTGAAAGCTGTTTCCACTATAAAATCAAAAGTTTTGAAAAAATCGAGTAGCCTGGTAGAAAGTCCGGTTTCCGGATCCAATTTAGCATAATTTTCCATGCCGATATGAAGGTCTGAAAAATGGAGTAGTTTCATCAAGGGGATTATACATTTTCAAAGATTGATTTGACAAACAACCTATAAGACGATAGAGTACCCAGAATTATGACAGCAGAGATATTAGATGCAGAAAAATTAGTAAAATCACAGTCAGAAGCAATTTCCGGTTTCTTTGGCATGGAAATCCCAAAACCACCAAAACCAGATGATTGGTTATTCGAAGTTATAGAAAGAAATAGAAAAGAAAAACTTTTTGATGTTAATGCACTGCGCCCTTTCTACCTTCCCAGAAGACATTTGGCTGAAGGTGTATCTTTTCCAGGCTTAAAATGGCCGCTTGATCCATGGCTATATATTCGGACAAGAGAAGGAAGAGTAGATGCCGATGCAGACCGGCTGCCGGAGGGCTGGATGCTCCTTGGTCTGGCTGAAAGACCATATTATGATAACGGCAAACAAATGTATCCCGATACACCCAGGTTTAAAGAAATGTTAGCTGATTTAAGGGAGTAAGGCCAAATAGCAGTTCCTCGTTCTTACAGACATGTTCGAAAAGATTCGCGTTTTGCCATTTCATCACAAGAGATTGACGGAAACAAAGCCGTTGTTGCCAAGGCAGTTGCTGCTATTTTAGGTAGCAAAACTGAACAATTTTCCACGCCTCCATACGCAGTCTTGAATTACGTCGGCAATCTTGCTCATCCTGAATTTGGTCAAGTTAATACCGCCGAATGGTTGAGAAATAGGTTCGGGTGGTTTAGAGATACGTTCTTCGGGTGGTTGATAGATAGGTTAGGGTTTGGTACTCGTCTCGCTGGTGGTTTTTCTGATTACGGCGGGTTGTCTTGCGTCGCCAATTGGCACTCGGACGATCGTCCTGACGGTCTCGGTTTCCGTCTCCAGATTAGTTCCCCTGCCGAAGCTTGATATTAAACCATGGTAAAATGGGTGCATGTTTGAGCGTAGATTGAAAACGCCCAATCTGATTTGTGATAAAATACGATTATGGCAAAGATTGTAACTAATCCTAAAATATTACTCGGTAAACCAACTATTGAGGGGACTCGGATCGCTGTGGAGTTAATCCTCAATTTGATAGAGCATGGGCAGACCATCCCAGAGATTATGGATGATTATGATTTAACAGAGGATCAGATTAAAGCTGCGATAAAATATGCTAGAAAGAGCATACAAAAGGAATATCCTCCTCAAAAAGCTTTTGCTCATGAAATTTTTACTCGACGAAAACATCGGTAATAAAATAGCAACATTTCTTAGGAGTTTAGGCTATATAACTTACCGTTTACGGGAAATTAATCCAGGAATAGAAGACTACGAAGTATTAAATTTCGCTGTTTCCCAAGACGCAATCTTGATAACATCAGACAAAGATTTTGGAGAACTTGTTTTTAAGGAAGGATTTCCCCATAGAGGAATAATCTTTTTAAGATTAAATGACCAATCTTCAGAAAATAAAATTAGGGCATTAAAAGTAATTTTATCTAGAAAACGAAATCTAAAGGATTTTTTAGTTATTACAGAACAGGAAAAAACATATAAGGTAAGAGTTCGGAAAATTAATTAGAATAATTTATGTTAAAAGATAGAATTGAGAAAGTAAAACAGATGTTAAATAAAGAAAAAACTGATGCAGTTTTGGTTTCTTCTGTTTTCAATATTACTTACCTTTCCGGTTTTACAAATTTTTCCGAAAAAGAGCGGGAAGCTTATATTTTCATTGGTAAAGATTTTGCTTATATCATTACTGATGAAAGATATACGGAAGCCATAAAAAGGCAAGTTCCCTATTTAACCCTTTTTGAAAGAGGACATAAAAAATCAACCAAAGACCTTTTTAAAAAACACCAAAAGAAAATTAAATGGTTAGGAATTGAAGAAGATAATTTAACAGTGGCGGAACATAAAATTTTAAGTAGGCATTTTAAAAAAATTAAACACTTTGATGTAGGCAACTTAAGGAGTATTAAGACTAAAGAAGAGATTAGTAAAATAGAAAAAGCCTGTAAGATTGGAGATTTGGCCTTTGAATTTATTTTAAAAAAGATTGAAAATGGGATAAGCGAAAAGCAAGTGGTGGAGGAGTTGGAAAATTTCATCAGAGGTAAAGGTGCTGTAGTTTCTTTTCCTCCAATTGTGGCTTTTGGCAAAAATTCTTCAATACCGCATCATCAAACAGGAGATTCTATTTTGGGTCCTGAATCAAGTTCAGGACGAGAAGGACAAATTATCCTTCTCGACTTCGGGGTAAAATATGACGACTATTGTTCTGATATGACCAGGACTGTTTTTTTCGGAAAACCAACCAGCCAACAAAAAACTATGTATGAAACAGTATTGCAGTCTCAACAAAAAGCTGTAGATTTTGTCAATTCTGCCACTGTAGCCGGTAAGGAGGTTAAGGCTGCTGAAGTGGATAAGGTTGCTAGAGACTATATAATTTCCAGAAAGTATCCTGCAATTCCTCATTCCTTAGGACATGGAATCGGTTTGGAAGTTCACGAACACCCCAGCCTTTCTCCCAAAAGCAAAGAGATTTTAAAAGAGGGAATGGTTTTTTCGATTGAGCCGGGAATATACTTGCCTGGAATCGGCGGAGTCAGAATTGAAGATTTGTTAGTTTTTGAAAAGGGCGGTTTAAGACAATTGACCCATTCACAAAAGAAATTAACTGTTATATAATTTTTTTCCTAAATTACTTATGAGCAAATGGGATCAACTGGCAAATAAAGAAACAATTGATAATACTATCGAGGCGTTAAAGAAAAATGGTATTGATGCCAGATTTGTGGGAAATAGGGAAGAAGCTAAGAGATTAGTGTTGGAGTTTGTTCCTGATGGTAGCGAAGTAATGACAATGACTTCGACAACCTTGGAGACTATTGGTTTGTCCGGGGAAATAAATCGGAAAAAAAGCAAATTTAAACCGGTTAGGGATAAACTTTATGCAATGGATCGGACCACCCAAACCCAAGAGATGAACCGTTTAGGAGCCGCACCGGAGTATGTATTGGGAAGCGTTCATGCCGTGACGGAAGATGGACATGTTTTAATAGCCTCAAATACCGGTAGTCAACTACCTGCCTATGCGTATGGTGCATTAACAGTGCTCTGGGTAGTCGGAGCGCAAAAAATCGTTAAAGATACGAAAGAAGGCCTCAAACGTATTTATGAACATAGTCTACCCCTAGAGAGCGAAAGAGCCAAAAAAGCTTACGGCGTGCCGGGTTCGTCGGTAAATAAAATTTTAATTATTAATAAAGAGGTTCAACCTCAAAGGATTGCTTTAATTTTGGTTAATGAAGTGTTAGGTTTTTAGGCGCGGTATAGCCAGAAGCCTTCTAATTTTTTATATGGTTTCCAAGTTGAGAAATGGTAAGTTTGGGTGATCACCACAGATCCTTTTTTTAATTCTTTTTTTAATTTTTCTTCTAATCTGTTGACCGCTTTTTGTAAAAGGTAAATATAAATTACATCGGCGTCTTCGTAATTTCTTGAAAAGATATTTCCGTGAAAGAATTTAGTTTTTTTAAGTCCATACCTCCAACTTTTGTATTTGGAATATAAGATTCTAATCCAGGATTGTTCTATGCCAAAAGACTCTGCACCAAGTCTTGCCGTCTCAAAAACCACCCGGCCGTCGCCGGATCCGAGTTCGTAAAATTTTTTACCCCTTTTTATGCCAGCCAGTTTTAAGATTTCTTTTATTCGATCCATTTTGGTTGGAATATACGGTGCATCAGACCCGGCAAACCAGGATAAACCGAGCATACATCCTATTAAAATGCCTCCAGATATAATGAGAACTAAATCCATATAAAATTATTTTCCGAGTAACTTTAACAGAAATACTTTGAATGGAGTAAGTCTGTCTATTATTGTAAATAGCATATATACTGGCCAGTTAAAGACTAAATCGTAAGTTCCGATATATTCAACTAAATGTCCTCCATATCCTTGTTTAAATTTATGAAACCCGAACCAAGGATCTTCTGGATCAGCATCAGGACCCAATGCTCCCCACATGTCAAATTTTTTAAGCCCTAATTTTTTACCTAATTTTAAAGCCTGCCAGGCAACTAAATTATTGGCCATAACTTTCGGATGAGTTTTAGAAGAACCGCCGTAAGGGTAATAAAGGGTGTCTTGAAAATTTAGCAGCATCCAGGCAGTAAGTGGCTTGCCCTTATAAAAAGCAATCAGCAATCTTGCCATTTCGACAGCTTTCAGAGTTTGCCAGACTTTTCGGTGATAATGTTCATTATGTCCATGATAGTTTTGTCTTTTTGTTGTCTCAAAATAAAGTTTTAGATAAATTTCAAAAGCCTGGTCGTCTGTATGTTCTTCCACCTTGACTCCGTGTTTTTGGGCTAACCTAATGTTGTATCTGGTTTTAGGATGCATATTTTTTAAAAGTTCTTCTTCTGATTTAGTTAGATCTAGGATGAAGTTATACTTGGTAAATAAGGGTTTTGACGATAACTTAAAAGAATTTTCAATTTTCAATTTATAATTTTCAATTTCGATATTTGGTTCAACCTTGATAAATGCGCAGTTTCGCTCTTGGCCAATTGTTTTTAAAGCCTTTGCTAATGCTTTGTCCGGAAATGGCCCTTTTGGTAAGTATCCGACATACTGATTAGCAAACGGAATTCTATGTAAGGTTAACTGGAAGGCTTTTGATAATTTGCCCTTTTCGTATATCCCGTATCTTAGAACTGGGATTCCCAATGATTTCCTAAACTCGCCCCACTGCCAGGACTGGATAACATGAGTGATTAATTTATTGTAAGAAGTTTTTTGTTTATCAGTGATTGATCGAACATCCATCCGAATATTACGTTTCTGCGCAGCAGAAAGGCAAGGTTCTGTGAGCACGAAGTATAATATCACAAAACGAAGTGCAAACGGGTTCTTATACTAAAAGGTTTGGATTTTGGCTTTTTGTTTGAGTTCTTGGAATTTCTGAGAGAAGATTTGAGTTAATTTTTGATTTTTGATAGCATCAAAGGCTTCTTTTTGTTGCCCTGCGGAATCGGTGGCTAGTAGTTGGTTCTTATTTTGTTCTATAAATTTGGTAACTTCTTCTGCAGCAACCGTCGCATCATTTGTGTATAACTTTTCAATGCTTAACTGCAGCTTGATTTGTTGTCTGATACTGTCTCTGGTTTGTCCTTGTTGAGAAAGTAAGCTATCCAGAGCTTGCGGTCCTCCCACACTGGTTTCTATCTCCGAGATTTTCTTGTTAATTTCCGCCTCAGTTGCTATGGCATTATTTTTGGCTGCTTCCGAGAGAATAATCTTTTCATTAATCAGTTGGGTTAAAGTCTGATCACGGAATTGTTTATTAAGTTTCATTTGTAATTCTAAATTTGTAATAGGAGAGCCGTTAACTGTGGCGGCAACAAACCAGCTTTTCTTATAGACAAAAAGAAGCAATAACCCGGCAGCTATAAGAATGATATAGAATTTTTTTGAGGAGCGGAAATTCTTATAAGAAGATAATTTGTCCAGCAACTTGTTAACTTTGCTAAACGGGGCATCTGATTTATTTTGAGACGAACTTGTTTTGTTTTTTGCAGGAAGATTTTTGGCCATTGACCGATAATAACAGAAAAAATTGTATTTTAGCAATAGTTAAATTATGATTAATATGTGCAAAAAGGTTCTGCCACACTTTTTCTTTTAGTAGGTTTAGTAATTGCCGTATCAATCGGTATTTTTTCTTTTAGGTTGTTAAAATTACCGATTCCATCGTCTCTTCCAGTTCCGCAAGTTTCTCAAGCCCCGGCTAAGACTTCGATACCTGACCCCAAGATTTTGACTTATGCAAATCAAGCCCTGGGCTTTGAATTTGAATATCCCAAAGATTTTTCTGTTAAAGAAGATTCAGAAGAGCAGTTTAACAAAAGAGGCAATGGGGATTTTAGAAAAAATTTTAAGGGTTATGTAGGGTACGAACCGGCAGAAGTTTTGGGGGCTGTAGTGGTGTTGGAAAAAGAGGAAAATTATGGCACTAACCCGTTTGCGCTTTGGGTTTTTGATAATCCTGAGAATTTAACAACTGATGGTTGGTTTGATAAATATTGGTATTATCCTTTCCTTTGGGGGGTTTTCGATTATACATCCAAAGGCCATATAGCCCTTGATCAAGAAGCCACGATCAGCGGCAAGATGGCAAAGTATAAAATTGTTTCTTACCAACCCGGTTCTCCGAAATTTATATATATATCGAAAGATAAAAAGATGTATTTGTTTAGGGCAATAGGAGAGGTAGGAGAGAAAATTTTATCTAGTTTTAAGTTTTTAAATAATTTAGAAGATAATGGTTTTATCTGCCCAAAGACCGGGTGGGAAAATTGTATGCCGATTTTAACTCCGGAAGCCCAAAAACAGTGCAGTAAAGAAGCTATTGAATGGAAAGAAGCTAACTGTCCTAATTTTCAAGGTGTAGCTCAGTAATCTTACACTGCAGCCGATGGTGCGGACACCTTTTATTTGATAAACCCTTCCAGCTCTTTTCTGGTCATATCTGCTTGCCTGAGAATGCTGGAGAATGTACCTATGGCAATTTCTTTATGATTTGGAACAATGACCGTTAGACCTTTTAATCCCTGTTTCTTATAGAGTTTAATATGGCTGCCTTTTTGAGAAATCATTACAAAGCCTGCTCGTTGTAGCGCTGCTAAAATTTTCTTTGCGGAGTACAGCCTAGGCATGTATTTGGATGGCGAGATCCTGAAGTTTTGGTTTATTAACTGGGGTAAGTTCGATTTCTCTTTGATCTTCAAAGTACAACTCTAAGGCTTCTTTTAGATTTTCTAAAGCTTCTTTTTGGCTCAAGCCTTGGCTGGCCACTTCTACTTCCAGAGCCTTAGCCACATACCATTTATTTTCTTTCCAAACCACAGAATGAACCTTTTTCATAACTACATTATACTCCAAAATAAACCAGGAGTGTTATACTAAATTTATGCAAAAAGGGTTTGTGATAGTCCCTATTTTAATTGGAATTTTAGTAATAGGAGGAGTAGTCGGAGCTTGGTATACCAGAATAATCCAGATCCCCGGATTTGCTCCGCCGGGTTGTTATTATAAACAAGTCCAGTGCATTCAGGCTCCCTGTAACCCAATTTTAGTTTGTGAAAATGCATCCTCTAATCCAATGGCAACCCCTCAGACTACCCCCTCTCCAACTGCCAGCGTCAGCCCTGCACCGAATATAACGGATGGAACAGCTAATTGGAAAACATATACGGCTGCTAAGTTCAGCTTTAAGTATCCCCCTTCTTGGGACTTGCAAACTTGTGGTGTTCCAGAAGGTATTTACTTGGATGAAGATGGTGTTAATTGTGCGGGTGGATCTTCTGCTATCAGTATCATGAATACATTTACTAAAGAATTTTCTTTTTTCGCTGAAAAATCCAGAGGTATCCTAGTCAAGGAAAGTAGCATTTCTTTAGGAGGACATAATGCTTTGCAGGCAGAAATTGATACAGGGAAAGTCAGTGGTAACTCCGGCTTCCAGTACACGATAACACGGATTAAGCTTGAGGATTCGATTTATGACCTAGAAATTGAGTATAATCAAGTTCGTGATAATGTTGCCGCAAGAAAAATTTATAACCAGATTCTTTCTACCTTTAAATTTTTAGTTTCGAATCGAGACAAAGAAGATAATAGTGATTGCAAGATAACGGGTTGTAGCGGGCAAATATGCTCAGATAAAGATGTTGTTACTACCTGTGAATTCCTTCGTGAGTATGGTTGCTATACAGATGCTATTTGCGAGAGGCAACAGGATGGTAAATGCGGTTGGACGCCAACTGAGGAACTAAATAAATGTCTGGGAAAATACTAAAGTAAATAAATGTCCACAAATTTTGCCCGCCAGCCAGCTGTTTTGGCATTCTTGAAACCACTTCTCATGATAAGATAACCTTGTGAAGATTGTTTACTTTAACTTAAATAGGTCAATGGCGAGTTGTTGGTAGTTTTCTTTTGGTCCGGCAAGTCTTTCGTCAAACATATCAACAAAAATTCCATGCAGCAAATTACATAATTGTTCCGGATTAGATGCTTTCTTTAATCCCCTAATGATTCTTTTGACTTCGCCATTATATTCATCTTCAGGGCAACCCATGCTTAGCAAATGTATGGGGTCATACGTATTCACTAATCCTGTAATTTTGGCATGGAGTGACGCTGTTTTAACCATAGGCAGATTTTACCATTTTCGTCATTCAAATGAGCATACCATCCAGTAGAGTGGGATGGTATAATACAAATATGAATATACAGATTCCAGTTACTATTAAATTAATGAAGGATAGAGAATCCAAATCTGCTCCATGGGTAGCTTATACACCGGAGTTAGATGTGGCTTCTTGTGGTCCAACAGTTGCAAAGGCTAAACAAAACCTAGCCGAAGCGGTGGGGATTGTATTAAGAGGTGCAGCGGAAGATGGGAATTTAAAAGATTTGCTTTTGGAATCCGGGTTTGAGATTGATAAATCGAAAGTGAAGCCGCCTAAGGTTAGTTTAGACAAATTTACTCTACAACTCAATTCAGAGCAGTCCCGTCAGATATGGCCCGCATAACGCCAATCCATTGGCGCAAACTTCTAAAAATTTTTGAGCTTGAGGATTGTATATTGGTTGGTCAAACAGGAGACCATTTAGAACTCAAGAAGGCTGGCGCTAAAAGAAGGATAGTTATTCCCAAATATAGAGACATTCCGGTTTTTATTATTGAAAACAATTTAAAGACTGCCGGAATTTCCAGGAAACGCTATTTTGAACTTCTACAAAACGTTTGATTATGTTAAGATAAAATTAATGTACTTCGACGCAGTTTATCCCGAGCGAAGCCGAGGGGTTCAGTATAAACAAAAAGGCTTTGTACAGTTTATTATTTTAGGGATAGTAGTTTTAGCAGTTGTAGCTGCCGGGGCTTTTTATGTGGGTAAACAGACCGCTACCCCAAAACCCCAGCCCCAAAGCCAAGTAGTAACTTCTCAACCTAGTCCAACTCCAACTTCCAGCCCTGCACCGACTATTACTGATGAAACTGCCAACTGGAAAACATATACTGATAATGAAAGAGGATTTTTATTAAAGTATCCACCTGACTGGGATAATGCTTTTGATTATTGCAGTACACCAGTAAATGCTAATTCTAATGAACTCTCTGCAAATTGTATAAAAACTGTTATTTTTACGAGTGATATTCCTAGTGAAAATGCGGATTTAGGAAGAGATTTAGTGCTTACTTCAACAACGAATATAAAGATATCTGGTTATAATGCAAAACGTGAGATATTTTCTCTACCTGATGATAATACTCCAGACACCTATCAAGTATGGATTTATAAAAATAATAAACCATTTATTCTTTGGTTATCATATATAGGAGTTAACACAAGCAAAAAACAAGCAGATGCTTTTGTTAATATCTTAAACAAAATCCTTTCTACTTTTAAATTTTTAGATAAAAATTAGATTCTTCGCTCATCGCTCAGAATGACATCAGAGTAGATAGATATCTACCCTTCGATTACTGCGACTACGCTCAGTACAGGTTCACTCAGGGTGGACAATTATAAAAAATAAATGTCCACAAATTTTGCTCGCCAGCTCTTCGACTTCGCTCAGGGTTTTCAGGCACGAGATTTATAATAGATAAATATCAATGAATCGTGCTTTCCACCCTGCTGTTTTGGCATCATCAAAACCTAAATCAATGATATTTCCTTTAATGGCACCTCCGGTGTCACCGGCAACCGCCATGCCATATCCCGGGATATAAACTTTTGAGCGAAGTTTTATCACTTTCGGGTCAACCGCAATTACCCCTTTGCCGGCTCGCATCCCAATGGCTGTCCATTCATTGCAACCCGGGCAGCGGGAGTCATAATGTGTGGCATAGACCCTCAATTTCTTCCAATACTTAATTTCCCCATCTGGCGTGTCGAGTATTTTCCAAATAATTTTTGTCCCCCGCAAGATCTTTTTATCCTTGGCTAAAGTTGTTTCTACGGAAACAATTTCCCTGGAGTATTCTTCACCATCTGTAGAATATGTGACTTTAAATATCTTGGTTTTTTTACCATCTTCTCCTTCTTCTAAAACTTTTTCTTCTCCGGCTTCTGTTTCAGGATCATCCTGATAGATTACTTTCTTAGGTAAACTTTCAGTTTCTTCTTGTAGCTTCTCCGTAAAAGAAGACTGCGTAGTAACTGGTTGGTTGACCGGTAGGATTTGGGTAGGAGAGGGAGTGGATATTCCTAAAACAGCAGGATTTTGGAAGAAGCTCTTAGCAAAAAATGTTAAGACAAGTATTAATAAAATCCCTAAGTATTTCTCCATAATCACTTTAAGTATTTAGCCAATCGTCTTCATCTTTATCAAGGTTTACCTCATCCTTAAGCGAATCCTGATCGGCAAAATTATTATTTGAAACGATTAGCTCTTGGGGAATATCTGTTAAGAATCTGGAAACTAAATTATTACTTCGTTGCCCAAAATATAATCTCTGCCTGGTGTAAGTTAAATATAATTTTTCTTTAGCGCGGGTGATCCCTACGTAACAAAGCCTTCTTTCTTCTTCCAGTTCAGTGACATCCAACATAGACCTGGAATGAGGGAATAAACCTTCTTCCATGCCAACCATAAAAACTATTGGAAACTCCAGGCCTTTAGCTGAGTGGAAAGTCATTAAGGTGACGGCATCTTGTTTATCGTTTGCGGTTTTTCGTCTGGTTGGGAGGTTACCATTTTCTACTAAAGCGACATTTTCCAAAAAATCAGTTAAATTAGGGAATTCTTCTGCTACTGAACGCAGTTCTTTGACGTTTTCCACCCGCATTTTACCTTCTTCAGTTTTGTCATCAAGGTACGAGAGGTATCCTGTGCGATTTAGAATTAAATCCAATAAGTCTAGTGTGACATATTGGTCTAATTTGGACTCAATTTCCGTGTAAAGTTCCATAACTTTTGAAAGTCTCCCTTTACCAATTTTTTCTGCTCTTTTTAGAGAAACAGAGTCTTTAGGATTTTGCAACAGGCGAAGATATGCCAGGACGTCCTTGATTTCTTTCCTGGCGTAAAAACTGATACCACCTACCAATTGATAGGGAATGCCGGTTTTTAAAAACTGTTCCTCTAAACTTCTTGATTGAGCATTAGTTCTGTATAAAACAGCAAAGTCAGATAGCTTTATGACGCCTTTTGGTTGGGTTATCGTATTTAAGATAAACAAAGCTTCCTCTACCTCATTTCTTACTTCTACTACGTTTATCTTTTCGCCACCATCCTTATTTGTCCAAAGTTTTAAAATAGGATGAGATCTGTTTTTGGAAATGACGGCAAAAGCCGCATCTAAGATATTTTGGGTAGAGCGATAGTTTTGCTCTAGATTAAAAACTTTTACCCCTGGATAATCTTTCTGAAAATTAACAATATTCCTAAAATCAGCGCCCCTAAAGCTGTAAATCGACTGTGAAGCGTCTCCAACTACACAGATATTTTTATGACGGTTAGATAGGTATTTACTTATTAAATACTGGGCAGGATTAGTGTCTTGGTATTCATCTATTAATATATAGCGGAATTGGATTTGGTATCGGGTTAAGATACTGGGCTCGGTCTGAAATAATCTAATGGCGCAAAGCAGCAGGTCATCAAAATCTAGGGCATGGTTTCGTTCCAAAATCTTTTGGTATTCCAGATATATTTTAGCTACTGTTTCCTGGAAATACCCTCTGGCGTATTGAGGATATTCCAAAGAAGAAATGAGTTCGTTCTTAGCTCCCGATATGGTAGCTCGAACAGAGACGGGAGAAGTTTTTTGGGTCGGGATATTTAAATTACCCATAGCTTCTTTGACTGTGTCCAAAGCATCCCCTTCATCATATATTGCAAATCCTGGGGGGAGTCCTAGGGTTCGACCCTCACGACGGAGGATTCTGGCGCAAAAAGAATGGAACGTTCCCATGATTGGTAGGGTATAGGGTATAGGGTCTAGGGGATAGTTAAGAAGCCTTAAGATGCGCTTCCGCATTTCGTCGGCCGCTTTATTAGTGAATGTGACCATAAGAATATTTTCCGGAGGTATTCCTTTTTCCTGAATTAGGTAAGCCACCCGGTGGGTTAAAACTTTAGTTTTTCCGGAACCGGCCCCGGCCAAAATTAAGGTCGGACCCTCGGTATCTTTAACAGCTTCTTGTTGAGCGGGGTTTAAGTCATCCAAGAGAGAGGGCATAGTTGCGTTATATGTTATCATATTAACCTATGGTTAAACTTTTAGACTTTTGGGCACCTTGGTGTGGACCATGTAAAGTGATGGCACCTGTTTTGGAAGAATTGGAGAAAGAGCTTACCGGTAAAATTGAGATAGAAAAGATTAATGTTGATGAAAATCAAGCTAAAGCAGCCGAGCATGGAGTGATGAGTATTCCCACCTATATTGTCTTAAAAGACGGAAAGGAGATCGGTAGAAAAATTGGTGTAACTGTTAAAACCGATCTCTTGAAGTTACTTCAAAGTTGAACTTTAAAGACAAAGTTTTGCAAATTGCCAAAAAGATTCCTTATGGAAAAGTTACAACCTACGGTACTGTGGCAACTTTAGCTGGAATTCCTCGAGGTGGGAGACTAGTTGGAGGAATTTTGCATTATCAAGGTGATAAACTGGCTTGGCATCGAATAGTCAACCGTCATGGGTTCATCTCTACTAAATGTCTTGATCATCCCAAGCAGCTGCAGAAAGTTTTACTTGAACATGAAGGCGTAGAAGTTTCATCGGATTTCATGATAAACTTGGAGAAGTATGGCTGGTTTGGATAAGAATATTTGGATAATTGCTAACTGGAAAAGCAATAAAACTATAAGTGAGGCTTTGGACTGGGTATCTCAAGTGGGTCCCAAAGTTCCTAAAAAGGATAATTTAAAAATCGTGGTTTGCCCGACTTTTAGCAGCCTTTCGGAAGTTAAAAAAGCCATTACTGTGGGTAATTTTCCCATACTTTTGGGAGCACAGGATTTGTCACCATTTGGAGCAGGTGCTTATACCGGGGAGGAGTCGGCCGGGCTGTTAAACCAACTGGTTGAATTGGCAATTTTGGGCCATAGCGAGCGGAGAAAAGATTTTGGAGAAACAGACGAGATGGTAGCGGAAAAGACACAGCAGGCATTGGGAAACAATATAACTCCGCTGGTGTGTATTCAGGGTGAAGAGACTCCGATGCCTGAAGGTTGCCAAATGGTAGCTTATGAACCTACCTGGGCCATCAGTACTGGTTTAACGAACACACCCGGGGCTGGAAAGGCAGATACCCCAGAGGGTGCTAATAAAATGGCAAGTTTGCTTAAACAAAAGTATGGATCAAACTTAAAAGTGATATATGGCGGTAGCGTGACTGCGAGTAATGTTAAAGGTTTTGTGATTGAAGAAAATATTAATGGAGTCTTGGTTGGTAATGCTTCTTTAGATGTGGAGGAGTTCATTGAAATATGCAAGCTTGCCTCGCAGTAAAAATCAAGTGAATAACTTAAGACCCTTAAGACTAGGTAAAGATCAGAAGGATAAGTTCTTTAAATTCAGGAGAGCGAAGAATATTATTAAGGGATTAATACCTCTAGTCTTGGTAACCGGCATTTTAATATCGCTCGCCATTTTTCTAATCACCTTGTCGGGTACTGGTTCTTACGTGAATTACATATTTTCGGGGACATCACTTCATTCATCCGCTGGGCGGGTTAATGTGTTGCTTTTAGGGATTGCCGGTGGTGCTCATGACGGAGCGAGTCTTACTGATACAATCATGATTGCCTCGTATAGTTTGAAAACTAATCAAGTATATTTATTTTCCATCCCGAGGGATTTGTGGTTACCGGCCATGCGAAGTAAAGCAAACGCAGTATACCAAATCGGTCTTTCGCAAGACAGTGGTTTAGGGCTAGCTAAAACAGTTTTTGGAAATGTTTTAGGGATACCAATTCATTATGGTTTGAGGGTAGATTTTAGAGGATTTGTACAAGCGATTGACGCAATAGATGGGGTAGAAGTAATAGTTGAAAAGTCATTTGATGATTATCTGTATCCAATTACGGGGAAAGAAAACGACCTTTGTGGAAATGCTGAGGAGGAGAAGGATTTTAGCGAAGAAGAAGCAGCAAAATTGAATATAGATCCAGGCAAAAGAAAAGTTTTAATTACTCCCGAGGGACAAATTGCTACTGATTCGGCCCAGGAGGATAAAGGGATTAAATATTTTAGTTGTAGATATGAGCATGTTAGCTTCAGTAAGGGTAAAATGAATATGAATGGAAGCATTGCTTTAGCCTTTGCTCGTTCAAGACACGGTACAAACGGTGAGGGATCAGATTTTGCCAGGTCAAAAAGACAGCAAAAAGTGATTGAAGCAGTAAGGAACAAATTGCTATCTATAGAAACTCTAGTAAACCCTCAGAAAGTTACGGATTTAACTGCCGCATTGGGTAAAAGTATAGATACCGATATCTCTGTTAAAGAGGCTATAGAGTTTTACAAATTGTCAAAAAAATTAGATAAAACTTATAATTTTGTCTTGGACGATTCTCCAAAATCTGGCTTGCCTGATGGTCGGAAGTCATTATTCATACATCCTCCGGCTTCAGATTACGGAGGGGCATATATTTTAACATCACAAGACGATGACTTTTCTATTGTACAAGATTATGTTAGAAAGATACTCGAAGGAGAAATAACTGAATATGAAGCTACTGCTTCTGCACGGACCAGCAATTGAAACTTCTAGAAGAAAACTTCAGGAATTAAAGAAACAGTTTAACCTAGATAGTGTGGTGGTCTTTGATTCGGAGGCCAGTGCAGGGCAAGTAGTTGCTGATTTTTTGACAGTGCCTATGTTTTCTGAAAAAAGGTTGATTATTTGGGAGAACCCTTCGGAAGTCTTTACGCTACCAACTACCAATGACCAACTACCAGCTACTATGGTTCTCTGGTTTGATCGTGAGGTAGATGTCAAGAAGTGGCCCGGTTATGAACCGCTATTTTTTCCTGAGGCCAAAGAAGTTTCGGTATTTCCATTCTTAGATTTTTTAGCTGCAAAAGACCAAAAAGCCTTTTTGGAAATGGAGAAATTTAAAAAAGCCGGTTTTGATATTCACTATCTTTTAACTATGGCTTTCTATTTGCTCAGGAGTTTGGCAGTGACTCCAAAAAATGCCCCGGATTTTGTCCGCAAGAAACTAGCTAGACAAAGAACCAGATTTAGTATGGAGGATGTAAAGAATCTCTATAAGGATCTTTTGGAGATTGATTTCAAAATAAAGAGTGGTTTGTTAGAGCAGTCCCAAGCAGAATTTTTGCTAGTCAATAAATTTCTTAAGTAAAAACCTATTTGCATTTTGATCCTTATTGTGCCTGTGCTAGAATAGCGCAATGGAAAAAACAGAACTGCGCCCATCTTACCCAGTCTTTTCAGGATCCATCAAAGGGATAACCTACATCGACGGCGAAAATTTTCACCGACATTGTGGACAAATAGAAAGTGGCGCTAAGCCGATATTTATGTACCCGCCTTTAGGAAATATTTGGATAGCGCTGGAGTGGTTTGCTCAAAGATTTGGTATCAGGACTTTGACTCAACTTGAGAGAGAAATAGACGCAAGTGAACCGCTGAATCCACCTAGCATAAACAATCATACAAAAAGTCTAGGTACTCAGTATTCTCCAGAAGGAGTTTGCTATCCGTTTAAACCATTAATGGGTTATACTTTGCAAAGTGCGATACGATTTGAGCAGTTGCGAGAAAAAATGGGGCATAATGCCATTTATCCAGTCTACATGACTCATGAAAGCACCGGGCTTTGCAGGGAACGAACCTATGGTAGATTGGCCGAAGCGCGTCTCCAAGATTATTATATGCAAAATTTCGGCCATGCCGAGTTTGATTTTTACATCCTTAAGGATTCTATTCAAGGAGTGGCGGAATTTGTATCTTTTCTTCTTGATGCTTCAGGAAAAAATATCGGAGCTAATAGATTTACAAGAATTACTAATTTTATTGGTACCATAAAACTTATTAATGAAGCGATTAAACGGCTAGATCTGGCTGAAAGCTTTGAAAGAGAGGTAAGGTATACCCAAAGTCTGATATCGGCGCGAGATTTCTATAAGGCTGAAAGGATATTGCAAGGAGCAAGACTTGAGCTGGCATCAGGACATTTACCAGATAATAAAAAAGATGCTGTTTTGAATGAGATGCGCCAAAGATTGAACGAATTACCAAAAGAAAGAGAAGTCCCAAAAGGCGAAATTGCTATTGCGGGTGAGATTTTTCTGGTTGAAGAAATGGGGAGTTCAGCAGCAGATCTCGGCTCGGAATTGGGGAAACGGGGATATTACTATGAAAAAACCGTGGGCCACAGCCATTATACCCATAAAGTTAGGTTAGATTTACGAAGGTTACTGGGGTTTTGTATTAGAAAAATAAACCCTTTTCACAAAGATCACAAGAGAGATGCAGCTGCAGAAGCAGGGTTAAGGCGTGATGCCGGCGGACATAGTTTAGATACAGCCGAACTTGCGACTCTAATTAATCAAGGGAGGGCGCGTTATGACGCTGTAATTGAAATGTTTCCTTACAATTGTCTCCCCCAAATTGTGGATGCAAATATTGTGAAATGTATAATACCTTGGTATAGATTAATGTTTGATGAGCAAACAGGCATCGCGGGGGTCAAAACTAGAGTAGAAGCTTTCTTAGAAATGATTGAAAGACGAAAAGGAAGGAAGTTTACTGAGAGCCGAGTTCTTTAAGTTTTTGGGACATTAAATCTAAATCTTTTTGATCAACTACTGCATCTTCGTTGATGTCAGCCCTTGTATTCTTGGGATTTTTGCCCAAATTTTGCAGGATGATAACATTATCAGCTGCGTTTGTTTTCCCATCACTATTTAAATCATATTTATCCAGATCATTGGTAGTAATAAGGGTTTCTTCCGTGGTGGTCAGATCTACATTCTGACCTAATTTTATTGGAGGGAGCGGTAAGGAACTCGCTTTTAATGTAAAAAGCATACTTGCGTTACCCTTATCAGAGTTGATCGTTAGCTTGACAACTTCACCCTCGGTTAGTTGATATGTATCAGAAAGATCAGCTTTGCGGATCCGAGAAAGAGGAATCAAAAAATTACCCCCTTCCTTAACCAAAGCAGATTGGGCTGCAGCCTCCGGTATAGATAAATAGACAATACCGTCTCTTAAAGGGGAATCACCATCTAATACGGAACCTATTATTGGTGTAAGCCCTGTTTGATTTGTCAAAGGCGTTGCAGTTTCGAATTTTGCAATATCCGAAGTAAACTTTCCGGAGATAATTTTAAATTGATAATTTGTTTTAGGAAGGAGGTTTTTCAGAGTTACATAATGAGTCAAACGAGATTTTGGAACATTAGTATCTCTATCGTCCAAAGCTGTTTGTTCTCCGGGATTACTCTGACCAAAGGTAACGAAAGAGGAAGCTGCAGAGCTTGTTTGCCAAGAAATTACCACCGAATCCTCGGCAATGTTTGCGATAGTAATATTTCTTGGGGTGAAATTGGGTGCAGCCTGAGAGAGAAATGTTTGTTCCCTCAAAACTAAATAAAGTCCGCTGGCAAGCCCTAAAAAAATTATTCCCAGTCCCAGAAGTGTCGGTATTTTAAATTTATTGATAAACTGCGTCATGGCTCAATCTTCTAAACTCTGGGTATTAAAATCTGGACTAATTGGTTCAATTATCTCTTGTATCTTTTGAGGTATTTCTACTTTGGAGCGAGCATGGGCAATATCAAATATAACCCAAGCGCAAACCGTAATCAAAGTCAGTATTGCAGCTATTAGCAATTCCTTTCGCGTCATGTTATTTTAGAAAATCAAGCTATTTAAAATAGTATCACTATTTTAAATAGTAAGCCTTTCCGGATAAAGACATAATTAGTGTTTGGCTATCGATTACTTTAGATATAGATAAATTCTCAATGGAGATTAACCTACTACTTGTCTTGAGATCTTGCAAGAGGGCAATTAGATTTGTGTAATCACCTTCAGTATTAAAAGTAAAGGCAATTTCCGAAAGCGTCCCCATTCTCTCATCCACCTTGGTATCCACAACAAGGGGTTGGATTTGTAATGCTGACACCGATGCCTCGTGTATTTTGGCAGTTTGTTCTAAGGTTTGGACTAATGACTTTAGACTGACTGTATCGGGGATTGCTGCAGAGATTTTTTCTTTAATGTTTTGATCCAGATTATCGTAATTTTTTTTACCTAGAGATAAGTTCTCCGCTTTCTGAGTAGCTTTTTGTAAAACTTCATTTGAATCAGCCAGTTTTTTCTGTAATACAAGAATTGTTTCAACAGTCGGTCTAATTGCAAAAAATATAAGTATGGACATTGTTAAAAGACTAAATATCGCTGGTCCATAATTTTTGATAATAGGCGATTTAATAACCGGTTTAATATATGTAAAATATCTAGAATACAGTAAAGACCTACTTTTCATATTCCTCTCGAACCCCCCAGTTTACTGGAAGCGTTAATAGTAAATTTGATAACTCCTTGTTCTAACCCAACGCCAATAAGAGTAACCTCACTAAAAGTGCTTTCTTCTTTTAATCCTGTGATAAAGTTTGTTAGATCGCTGTTTAATTGAGTCTGACCAGTGATACGAATGGTAGCAGTACCAACATCTTTTCCTATATTGATACCGATAATTTTGACACCAAGAGGAGTTTGGTCAGCAATTTTTTTTAAAATTGCTGACCAGTCTAGCGAGCTTTTTTTTGTACCTTCTATGGTTGATAATTTAAGCTGAGTTTCTCTTATCAAGATTTCATAGAGTTTAAGGCTTTCGATATAGGGGATTTGTTCTTCGATGGCCTCTTTTTTGGAGGCTAAGTCTCCATCAAGTTTAAATCTTGCACCAAATGCAATCAGGACCAAAGCATTAACCAGTATAAAAATATAGCGGCCGGAATAAAGTAGCCAACGGATAAGTTTCAATGGAAGTTTTTCAGGATTGCTCTGGGGTCTAAGTAAATTTAGTTTGATAGTAAGCTTGGGCCTAGATTTGGGCATGCCCTCATTATACTAGGGTTTAGGGTTTAGGGGTATAGGGTTAGTTATTTTTTTGAAGATTTTTTGGTGACTGCTTTAACCGCTTTTGATAATCTGGATTTTAATCTGGCGGCTTTGTTGGGGTGGATTAGGTGGACTTTGGCGGCTTTGTCTAAGGCAGAGAAAGCAGCCTGCAAGTCTTTGGCAGTTTTGCTGACCCTTGCCTTTTTGACTAAAGACTTCAAGGCAATTTCTCGCTTTTTGTTGCGAGACGATCTGACTTTATCCTTTCTGACCTTCTTGATTGCTGACCGAATGATTGGCATGGGCAGTATGGTATCATAGCCACTACCTTTTTGACAAGGAAGAATGCTACACTTAATTTTAGGCTATGGTTAAGAATCTTTTTTCTCTTTTATATTCAAGACAAACTTCAATTTTATCCGCAGCATCAATAATCATGGCCACCATGATGTTGTCTAAAGTATTAGGTTTGGTTCGTGACCGCTTACTTGCCCATGTCTTTTCACCGGATATGATAGATATTTTTTGGGCCGCATTCAGGTTACCGGACTTGATTTTTCAAATTATCATCCTGGGTGCTTTATCTGTTGCTTTCATTCCTGTTTTTACAGAACATTTAGAAGACAAAGGTAAAGACGACGCTTTTGAGATGGCAAGGGCGGTTTTGGGCGTATTCCTTTCTATATTTATTTTGATCACAATTTTAATCTTTTATTTTGCGGAGCCTATTATTGCCAGTTTCATAGCCCCCGGGTTTACACCAGAGAGACAGTCTCAAGTTGTGGAGCTCGCCCGAGTTATTCTCTTTGGTCAGGTTATTTTGGTTGTGGGCTCTTTTTTTATTGGTATTTCGCAATCTTTTCAGAGATTTATTATTCCGGCTATGTCGCCGGTGTTTTATAACTTAGGGATAATTTTAGGTATTGTTTTTTTATCTAAATATTTTGGTATTGTCGGTGCAGCTTATGGTGTAGTCATAGGTGCATTTTTGCATGCCGTGATACAGATACCCTTAGTTTGGTCTCTGGGGTTTAGTTTTAAACTCCCCACGAAATTTTTTCACCCCGGAGTAAAGGAAATAATGAAACTCATGAGTGTTAGGACAATCGGCTTGGCAGCTGAACAAATTAATGAAACCGTTGGTGTCGCCTTGGCGACCTTGGTATCGATCGGATCTGTGACTTACTTAACATTTGCTCAACATCTGCAAGTCGTGCCGATAGGGCTTTTTGGGGCCACTTTAGCCCAGGCAGCTTTACCCGTACTTTCATCCGAAAGAGCTCACGGAAGACTTGAAGAGTTTAAGGTAACTATCCTTACAACACTTCATCAAATTCTTTTTTTGACACTGCCGGCAGCGGCAATTCTGATTGTAATCAGGATACCGGTGGTCAGGTTGGTTTTTGGTGCTTCCCGATTTGACTGGGAGGCAACTGTTTTAACCGGTGCAACACTAGCTTTTCTGGCGGTCGGTCTGGCAGCTCAGGCAGTTTCTCTGCTTTTGGTGAGAGGTTTTTATGCTCTAAAAGATACAAAAACACCTGTAATAGTCTCCTTGGTGGTCGTTACATTAAATATTGTGTTGAGTGTGTATTTAATCGTAATTTTAAAACTTGATGTGTGGAGTATTGGACTAGCTAATTCCATATCGGCTATAGCTTCTGCAGTTTTACTTTTTTGGACACTGCATTTTAAAGTGGGAAAATTTAGTTTAAAGGTGGTGTTAGGCCCGTTTATTAAGATGCTTATGGCAACCATTATTATGGGTGTTGCACTGTATGCTCCAATCAAACTTCTCGATGCGGTAATCTTTGACACAACAAGGACCATCAATTTGCTTGTTCTGACCGGTTTATCCTCCATATTTGCCTTATTTATCTATGTGTTACTTGTTTGGTTTTTGAAAGTTCGGGAGTTAGATACTTATGTCGAGCTTCTCAAAAGATTGGGTAAGTTCCAAAGCAAACTCAAATCCAAAGAGATCCTGCCGGAAACTGTAGAAAAGTGAATATTAGGAATTTTTGTATAGTGAGTCACATAGACCACGGTAAATCAACCTTAGCTGATAGACTGTTGGAGATAACAGGTACTATTCCCAAAGAAAAACTTCAACCTCAACTACTGGATTCTTTGGCTCTAGAGCGCGAACGTGGCATTACCATCAAATTGGCGCCTGTGCAATTGAGCTATACACTGCCTCCGAAGGAGGGGCGTGTTAACGCTATACCCTTAGGCAACGAAGTTGCCGCAAGCTCTGCTTATACCCTTAATTTAATAGATACCCCCGGACATGTTGATTTTTCCTATGAGGTTTCCCGGGCTCTGGCCGCAGTGGAAGGGGCAATACTTTTGGTTGATGCCACTTCCGGGATTCAAGCCCAAACCTTAGCCCATGGCCTGGCTGCGCTGGAACAAAACTTGAACTTAATCCCGGTTATTAACAAGATTGATTTGCCGAATGCAGATGTTGCCGGAACAAAAAAACAACTGATAGAAACTTTTGGATTTGCTGAGTCAGAAATTTTGTTGGTCTCGGGTAAAACCGGGGAGGGCGTGGAAAATCTGTTGAAGGCCATAATTGAGCGTATTCCGGCCCCAAAGTCCGAGAGTGCAGGTAAATTTCGGGCACTGATATTTGATTCTTTTTATGATCCTTTTAAAGGGGTGGTGGCAGAGGTGAGAATCATGGAGGGGGAAACTCCGGCCGTCAACGCTCCACTGTATTTTTTGCAGACTCGAGCAGAGGGTTATGTTTTAGAAACCGGTTTTTTTGCTCCCCAACCTAATGTAAATGATGGTTTGAAAGCCGGGGAAATAGGTTATATTGCAACCGGAATCAAAGAACCGGATTTGGTCCGAGTGGGAGATACGATTAGTTCCGCATTAGATGCAGATCCTTTACCAGGGTACAAAGAAGTAAAGCCAATGGTGTTTGTGGGGCTTTTCCCAATAGATTCTGGTGAGTATTTTGAACTGAAAGAAGCTCTTTCTAAATTCAGATTGACTGATCCGGCTTTTTCATATGTTCCGGAAAAGTCACAAGCTTTAGGTGCAGGATTTAGGTGTGGATTTTTGGGATTACTTCATGCAGAAGTGGTACAAGAAAGATTATCATCTGAATATGGAGTTGATCTTATAGCAACTACTCCCTCTGTTGAGTATATGGTTGGCAGTAAACTGTTGACTAATCCCTCTTCATTTAGCACTCTTCCCTCTGATATTAAAGAGCCTTGGGTTACTTTGCGAATTTTTGTACCTAAAACTTATATTGGACCTGTTATGGGGTTAGTACAAGACAAAAGGGGGAAGTTTTTGGATATGCAACACTTTGGGATTCAAGTTGAGATGAGTTACGAGATGCCGCTTGCTGAGATGGTGACTGATTTTTATGACAAATTAAAATCAGTTTCATCCGGTTTTGCATCGTTAGACTACGAATTTTTGGACTTTAGGGAAGTGGATACAGTCAGGGTTGATATTATGGTTGCCGGAGAGAAAGTAGATGCACTTTCTAGCATTGTTTTTAGACCAAGAGCAGAAAGTTTTGGCAGAAGGATGGTAGAAAAGTTAAAAGAAGTTTTGCCCCGGCAGAATTTCGCCATTGCTATCCAGGCTGCTATCGGTGGTACCATCATTGCCAGGGAAACCATCAGCCCTTTTAGGAAAGATGTCATAGCTAAACTTTACGGCGGAGATAGGACCAGAAAAGATAAGCTGCTCGAGAAACAAAAGAAGGGTAAGAAGAAAATGAAAATGGTCGGCCGCGTGGAAATCCCCCAGGAAGCTTTTTTGAGTATTTTGAAATCGTGAGACTAATGTGTTATCGTATCGATAATGACTGAAGCTCTTTTAGTAAGAGAAATAACTCTGAACACTAGGCTTGAGGATATTTCTGATGGTCCTCCTTGTATGGCATGTGGTTATCCCACAGAAAAATTCCTAGCTCCTGAACATTTAATGACCGGACAAAATATGCAAGTGAGAGCATTGAATGTAGCCAGTTATAGGTGTAACAGAGGTGATGGTGAGGTCTACCGCAGCCACGAAGCTATGGTTGAATCTCTTACTAAAGCAAGTAAAATTATGCGACATAATGGTGATGATGTTACTCCGCGCCATTTTAGGGAAAGCATACGAAGATATAGGAAAGATATTAGAGATCAAAGATTAACAAGACCAAGAAATATCTTGTAATCTCTTAACGGTAAGTTTGGGTGGTGCGGCGTTCGACTTTGGCAATTTTCATTATTTTTTCTCTATCATCTAGCCCAAAGAAGATTCTATATTCACCAGCGCGCAAGCGATAAACAGTAGGCTGGGTGGTTTCCAACTTGATGCTAAATTTACGAGGGTTCTCCAGAATAGATTCGATTTTTTCGAGGATTCCGACCTGTTCCTTTTTAGGAAATTTCTTTATTTCTTTTTCAAAACGACGCGTGTAGGTGGGGCGGTACATTTTAGATCCCGAGGTGCTTTTTTAGTTGCTCATGAGAGATACCTTTTCCTTCATCAATTTCTTTTAATCCTTTATAAATTGATTCAATAAACCCTGGTCTTTGTAGATCTTCAATAGTTTCGTGTAAGTCTAAGTAAGATTCTAAATCCAGTAAGATAGCTTGAGGTCGGCCATGTTGAGTCACTATAATTTCTCCGCCTTGCTCAGGGAGCTTATTTAGGATTTCAGTTAACCTTTTTCTTAAATCATCTGTGCCGATGAACTTTTTTTTTATTAAATCAGCAGTACTTAATGTTTGCATAACTATATAATAACATATTCCTTAGGTTTGTCAATCCCCTTAATAAGGGGCATTTATCTGATACAATACTTCCATGAAAATCATTAAACCTGCAAAACTTTCCCCTGGAGATACTATTGGCATTGTGGCTTCCTCTCTGCCTGTTTTGCCATCTTTTAAAGAAAATTATGAACGAGGAAAGAAAGTAATTTCCGATTTAGGCTTTAAGATTAAAGAGGGCAAAACAATCGGTCAGACCAGGTGGTGGGCGGCCGGGACACCAAAAGAGGTTGCAGACGATATAAATGCTATATTTGCAGATAAAAATATTAAGGCTATTATGGCTCAAACCGGCGGGTATTCTGCAATTTCAGTTTTAGAACATCTTGATTATCCAATAATAGCAAAAAATCCAAAACCTTTTATAGGTATGTCTGATATGACAGCATATCATCTAGCAATTTTCTCAAAAGTCGGGATGGTAGGATTTCATATGGATGATGTCACTTTCGGCTTGGGGCATCCCTGGGGAGAAGGGAAAGAATATTTGGGGCAGTTTGATGAAGATATATTTGTTAAATTTCTGACTAAGGTCGAACCGGCGGGAGTAATTAACCCTTTAACAGAATGGGAAGATTGGAAAAAAGGTTCTGCCACAGGGTATCTTCTGGGAGGAAATTTGCACCTTCTAACTAATTTAATTGGGACTGAATATTTTCCTCCGAAGCAGGCATTTGCTGGGGCAGTACTTTTCTGGGAAGAGGTGGGGGAACCGCTGCATAATATTGCCAGATTCTTAACTCATCTAAAATATGCCGGGGTGTTAGACAAGCTTTCGGGTATGTTGATTGGAAAAATAACCTATATCAAGCCGCCCAGGGAAAAAGAGATTGTTGAACCTACGTCAAAAGAAGTAGTTTTGGATATCGTAAGAGATTATAAATTCCCCATTATGGCAAATTTGGATTTCGGCCATTTTACAGTTAATATCCCCATGCCAATTGGGGTAAAAGTTTCCTTTGATACCACCAAAAAAGAACTAAATTTTCTAGAATCAGCTGTAATTTAGGCTGTTGTGATTTTACAATTGGGACATCTGAGGGATTCCAGCTCGTAAATTTTGGCTGTTTTATCAGACAGTTTAAATTGGAGCTCTGAGCCTTCATCTACTTTAAAAATGTCCGGATTATTATCAAAAGATAAAGTTGCGCTGCCTCTGACTAACTTAAAAGTGACCATATCTTCATCTGTTAAGAAAACAGGGGGAATTTTTTCCGTGGTGTTATTAAAGCAAAGCCCCCAGCCTTTTTTAAAAGTTTGACCGGTAATGCTTTTAAAGTATCCGGTTGAACCAAATGGGGTGGATAAGACTATTCCATCACCAATAAGAACCTGGTTGCTTATAGATCCCGCACCAGCCGGTGCTGGATGACTCGCTTTGCTCGTCACTTTAAAACGGATGGCATGCATGGGAGTAGCATTTCTGATGACAAAATCGTTTAAAGCAGTAAATGTTTTATAAAAAAAGGTAGTTTCCAATTTTTTATATTCTTTTAAGTTTAATTTACCTTTAAGCAAACTTTGTAGTAAAACTTTCTCATCGTGAGTAGGGCATTTTTTGCAAACGAGACTATCCCGTATTGGCAATTTTGGAATCCCCGGATACAGTCTTTCTGAAGCCAGAAGACTACCGTCTCCGCCGTAGCTGATTACTACATCTGGATTCGAGTTGACTATTTCAACCTCCAAACTTTTTACCAGCGATTCTATATTTTTAGAATTTTTACCGTGTAAAAGGAGTTTCATCAAAAGGAATAGTACTACTATAAAGGTATCTTGACAACAGTTAGCAGTCGTGGTAGATTAGTGCTAGTTTTTTGCAATATGGCTGATTTAACGGATCGACAACAAGCACTTTTAAAAGCAATCGTGGAAGAATACATAGAGTTCGCGGAGCCGGTAGGCAGCGAGGTGATTGAGCGAAAATATAACCTGGGGGTCTCCCCTGCGACCATCAGAATTGAGATGGTTCGCTTAACAGATATGGGATATTTGCGGCAACCTCATACATCCGCTGGCAGAGCACCGACATCAATGGGGATGAGATTCTATATTCAAGAGTTGATGAAGGAAAAACAGCTGTCTGTGACAACCGAGGTTTCTATAAAAGAGAAACTTATGTCACAAAGGCTAAAGCGGGAAAGATTAATCAAAGAAGCTGTCTCGGCTTTGGCACAAAGACTTGATATGTTGGGTTTGGCAATCGACGACGAGGGGGTAGTTTATTACGCCGGGGCTGCCAATATTTTAGATTGGCCGGAGTTTTACGATATTGATGTAACCAGGTTTGTTCTATCTCTATTTGATGAAAACCCGAGATTACAGGAGATTATTGGCAGGGCAGTAGGATCTGATCCAGTACATATTTTATTCGGGGAGGATATGGAGTTTGAGTATTTGCGGCCGACCAGCTTTGTGTTTACAAAGTATGATGTGACACTGGAGAGGGAAGGGGTAATCGGGGTCATCGGGCCGGCCAGGATGAATTTTCCGCTGGTTTTACCTTATGTAAAATATGTGAGGAATCTGCTTAATGAGGCGATAAGAGTATGAGCAAAAAGAAAACAGAAGATTTTGAGAAATTGCAAAAAGAGTTGGATGGACTGCGGGACTTGGCCATACAGCTTGAGAATCAGCTAAAAAGAGCAGTAGCTGATTATCATAATTTGGAAAAAAGAGTGGCTGAGGGCAGATCAGAGTTAACGAAATGGGGCACCAGTGAACTTCTGATAAAACTTTTGCCGGTGTTGGATCATTTGGAACAGGCAATGGCTGGAGTCAAAGAGTCAAACGAGTCAGAGAGTCAGAGTGGATGGTTTAGAGGTGTAGAGTTGGCTGTCAAAGAATTTAAAAACGTTTTACAAGCAGAAGGACTGGAAGAGATTCAAACCGACAGTGAATTCAATCCTGCTCTGCATGAGGCTGTTGACACACAGGTAGGGGAAGATAATAAAATATTAAAAGTAGTCAGGAAAGGGTATACTTTAAATGGAAAGGTATTAAGGCCTGCTCAAGTAGTAGTTGGGAAGGTGGTAAAGGAGGAGATAAAGGCATATGGCTAAAATTATTGGTATAGATTTAGGTACAACTAATTCATGTGTGGCAGTAATGGAGGGTGGAAAGCCCAAAGTCATCCATTCTGCCGAAGGGGAAAATATTATTCCCTCTGTGGTTAATCCCCTTAAAAATATTGTCGGACGGGTAGCCAAACGCCAGGCAATAGTTAACCCCAAAGAGACGATTTTTAGTATCAAAAGATTAATGGGTCGTAAGTTCAAAGATCCTGAGGTCCAACGTGATATCAAATGGCTTCCCTATACTATCAAAGAAGGCCGGGAAGGCATGGCTGTAGTGGAGGTGGAGGGTCACGAATATACTCCCCAAGAAATTTCCGCCCAGATTCTGCAAAAAATTAAAGCAGACGCCGAATCCTATTTAGGCGAAAAGGTAACAGATGCGGTGATTACAGTCCCCGCCTATTTCGATGATGCCCAAAGACAGGCCACCAAACAGGCAGGGGAAATTGCGGGCTTAAATGTGCAGCGGATTATTAATGAGCCAACTGCAGCGGCACTAGCTTATGGCCTGGATAAATCTCATGCCCACACCATTGCTGTTTATGACTTGGGTGGTGGAACTTTTGATATTTCTATCTTGGAACTAGGAGACGGGGTAATTGAGGTTAAATCCACCAATGGAGATACACATTTAGGCGGCGATGATTTTGACCAGGTGATTTTAGATTTTCTGGCAGAAGAGTTTAAAAAAGAGCAGGGTGTTGATCTTAAAAATGACAAACAAGCTTTGCAAAGACTCCGAGATGCAGCCGAAAAAGCTAAAATTGAGCTGTCTAGTACACAAGAAGCTTCAGTCTCTATTCCATTTGTGACTGCTGATAGCTCCGGCCCCAAGCATTTGGAGATGAAGTTATCCCGAGCTAAGCTCGAGGCGATGGTTAAGCCTCTCGTTGATAAAACTTTTGATGCAGTGAAGGCTGCTTTAAAAGATGCCAAGTTGGAGGCTAAAGATGTGGATGAGGTGGTGCTGGTAGGCGGAATGACCAGGATGCCGGCAGTACAAAAGTCGGTCCAGGAGTTCTTTGGCAGAGAACCACACAAAGGCATTAACCCGGATGAGGTGGTGGCTGTGGGAGCTGCCATCCAAGGCGGAGTTTTGGGTGGGGAAGTCAAAGATGTGCTGCTTTTGGATGTGACTCCCCTGACCTTGGGAATTGAAACACTGGGCGGAGTCAGGACTCCACTGATTGTCAGGAATACCACTATTCCGGCTTCCAAGTCTGAAGTATTCTCCACCGCTGCAGATAACCAAACTTCTGTTGAAATTAATGTTTTACAAGGGGAGCGGGAAATGGCCTCCGATAATAAATCATTGGGTCGGTTTATCCTGGACGGGATTCCTCCGGCGCCCCGTGGTGTTCCTCAAGTGGAGGTGACTTTTGATATTGATGCTAACGGCATTTTAAATGTGACCGCTCATGATAAAGCCACCGGTAAGAAACAAAATATTACTATTACCGGTTCCACAGGATTATCTAAAGACGAAGTGGAGAAGATGACTAAGGAAGCAGAAGCACATGCGGAGGAAGACAGGAAGAAAAAGGAAGGGATTGAGATTAAAAATCAAGCAGACACTTTAGTCTATACGGCTGAAAGAAGCTTGAAAGAGGCCGGAGATAAAATTTCGGCTGAAGTGAGAACCGATGTTGAACAGAAATTAAATGATTTAAAAAGTGTTATACAAACAGCTTCTCCTGAAGATTTGAAACCTAAGATGGAGGCTTTATCGGAGGCTTTGCAAAAAGTAGGAGCTGCTATGTATCAATCCTCCTCCGCTCCTGGCGGAGCTACGGAGGGACAAGCAGCTCCAGATGGGGAAACTGAAAAAGAGGACGCGTCCTCCGAAGCTTCAGCGAAGGAGGAAGCGGTAGAGGGAGAAGTAGTAGAAGAGGAAAAAAAGTAAATGGTAACCAATAGGGAATTAGAACAAGCAGAGGAAACTTGGGAAAAAATGGATAACACCGGCTATGCTGGTAAACTGGGAAGTAATAAACCGAAAGCCACCAGGATTGTTCAAGAGGCCTACCGAAAACTGCATCCGGGGGAATAACCACCTGTTTCGGATCCATCAGAAGGGATACAATCACCGCTCGTACCAATGACTGGTTCTGAACAAAGAGAAGCTGCTCAGAGAGCCGTTAAAGAAAGGTTACAACCAAATGGCCGCTATAGAAGACCAAGAAGACCTATTGTGCGGTCTCACCCATCTGATTATTCTGCCGGGATGAGAGAAATTAATGAAGAAGGATTACGAAGGGCAAGATCAAAACAGTGAAACAGAAAGGTTTAGCACACGACATTTTTGGCCTCGGGCAACCGGGTTTTTAAAAGTTTTAAGATGTACAATGTATAATATACAATCCGGAGATTAACCATGGCTACCAAGAGAGATTATTATGAAATACTGGGAGTTTCCAAATCTGCTTCTGAAGCAGAGATTAAGTCTGTTTATAGGAAACTGGCTCGGAAGCATCATCCTGATGTAGATAAATCTGCCGGAGCTACGGAAAGATTTAAAGAGATAGGGGAAGCTTACCAGGTTTTATCCGATCCACAAAAGAAGCAAGCTTATGACCAATTCGGACACGCTGCTTTTGATAGGTCTTCCGGGTTTGGCGGAGCCGGGGCTGGAGCAGGCGGATTTAATCCGTTTGGTGGAGCCGGTGGCTGGCAAACATATAGTTGGTCCTCAGGTGG
>Ga0209541_10000151_pt1 | contig 124024 bp, 145 predicted proteins | sample RifCSPlowO2_01_FD_184027 | JGI IMG/M metagenome (GOLD analysis project Ga0209541, IMG submission 184027) | Groundwater microbial communities from Rifle, Colorado - Rifle CSP2_plank lowO2_0.1 (SPAdes) (version 2) | ecosystem: Environmental > Aquatic > Deep subsurface > Groundwater | place... | reverse complement strand
GCAATCTCAACCTGCTCATTTTACAATCGGCGCGCCGCCGCGAAGAAACATTGTCATGAAAATCTTCCACCTTAGAGGTGAAACAGATTCGCCACCTTTGGTAAATTATCGTCTGATACCCTGAAATACTGCACCGGTTGTATTTGCTATTGATAGATCTGTACGCCCTAAATTAGTACCGAGAAAAACGGCTCCGGTAAAATTAGTCTCTCTGTCTACGATTACGTTCATCATATTAGTATTAATAAAAGTACAGCCAACAAATCTTCCTCCTGATAAATCAGCTCTAATCATTACTGCATTGTCCCAGTTTGACCCTGTAGCTACGATTCCACGCATTATTGTCATAGTTGCCACCGCTTCAGTTAAATCAGAACCTGCCAAATTTCCCCCTGAAATATCTGATCTCGCAATGACTAATCTACTCAAGTTTGCACCAGGAAGATACAGTCCTCCCAATATTTTTCCGCTAATTTCCAACATTGACAAATCTATTTTTATTGGCTGCTTTTCATCCAACTGCCTTATCCTTTCAAACAATTTCCTCACCGTTTCAGCGCTTCCCCTCACGAGGAATTTATTGACCGACTCTTGCCTTTTTGCCATATTATCATCATATTCTCCTTGAGTTAAGGCATGTGTAGGCCGACTTAATAAACCTATTAAGTTTTCTATTTCAGGATCGAAAACGCTTTCTATGCCTGATTCCGATGGAACAAGAGAACGTTCCGAACCTACATTTTGCAATTTTTCTCGATCGCCATCAAATATTTCTTTATTCATAATAAAACTGTGTTCCTCCGTTTACACCCTCGGGTCTTCGATTCTGACGGGTGAATCCTCAGGTCTTTTGACCGTGAGGTCAGATCGGATCAGCTCAGACTCGAATGAGATGTCTTGCGATTCCACCTGCGTGTTATTGTTAAGAACTCTTTCGCCTTCAGGCTTATTCATTACCTGATCTTCTTCAATATGATATTTTGCTTTAAGTTCTTGAATATCTTTATCTAGTTGGCCTATAACAGCCTGCATAACAACAACAGTAGAGCCATACAAATTAGCAAGCTCAAGATAATAGTTGAACTGGTTGTTTGAGCCATCTAAATCAAAACGTCCATCGCGGACAATATTAGCTGCCTTTTCCCTTTCATTAACAGACATAATGTCCAGTTTTCTTATATTCAGGGTTGAATAATTTAAAGCTTTACTGGTCCCACTTGGCGTATCAGCGCTATCGTCATTTTCTATATCAGCAGTAATCCCTAAAACAGCAGAAATTCTATTTCTTATATCAGGAGATGGAATACTAGGCTCATTAGTATTAGGATTTTTTCCCTGCTCAAGTACGAATAAATACGCAGGACTTATACCCGCTAACTTCGCCACTCCCCTGCCTGATTTACCTTGAGAAATGCGAATATTTCGCATCTGTAAACCAAACTCTATAGCAGCCTCTATTCTATCTGGCGTTCTACGATATCTTTCTGTCATAATAAACCCATAAGGCTTGACTTTTAGACTTATAGTTGGTATATTATAAACTATGACGCAAGGAGAGAGTCAAGTAATAGTTTACAAACAACAAAGCACGCCGGTTAAGGCTGTTGTGAAGGGTTTTCTGAGTATCCATGAGTTTGCCACACTGTGCCGTACAACAGTTCGTACTATTCGTTTTTATGACAAAAAAGGCATTCTAAAGCCCGCATCTGTAGATTCATACACCGGATACAGATATTATCATCCTCACCAGACACGGGAATTTTTCAAAATAAAACTTATTCAAAGATTTGATGTACCTCTTAAAGAAATCGCCAAAGTAGCAAAAACATATTCTGAAGGCTCATTTTTGGATAAAAAACTTGCGCAGTTAAAAAAAGTTATTGAAGAAAAACAAAAAGAGTATCGTGCTTTGCAAATTATAAAAAATGATTTGATTGACGGGAAAATGAAACAGAATATTAAAGTAAAAAATGTCGGTCCTTTTTATGTTTTTGGGAAAGAGTTTTTAGATGCGCGGTATGATAGAATAAATGCTGACATTACCGATTTATATAAAAAGGCAAAAGAGCTTGGATTATCAACAAAAACACAGGAGCACGTTCTTTACCTTAACCCGCATGAATATGGCCCTCACCGTACCCGTCTTGAAATCTCTTTGATTCTTTCAAAACTTCCTAAAACAGTTCCCAACGGATATTTTGCTAAAAAAATTCCTAAAGTAAAAGTTTTGACATACTTTTATAAAGGGCCATATGAATATTTGACTTTCGTGCATCAAAAGATGTACTCGATTGCAAAAAAGAAAGGATTTCTCAAAGGATATTCTTTCGATATCTATACCAATTGGCCGTTAACTACAAAATCTGAATACGACTACGAGACACTGGTCGGCTATCCGATGGAATAGGCTTTAACCGATTGACAATTTTTTTAGGCGATCGCATAAATTAGTTGTCAAAAATTCTTAGTCCTTTCCTTTATAGTGAATAAGTTTATAAACTTTTATAACCGACACGTCCCATTCATCAATAATTTCTGCTCTTCCAAAACCAGCAACTTCCCATAGCGAATTGCCTAATGGCTTGCATGCTATATCTTCGCATACAATCAATAATTGATCTGTAACTGATTTTCTTTGTGGATCTTGTTTGGGATTTTCAATAACTATTGGAGACTTATCCCAAAGAGTAAAAAAATAGCGGTATCCATGATCGGAATTGCCTCCTGTAATCAAGGCAAAGTTAAATGGTTTATTATCTGTTTTATCAACCACAAATTTTGAAATCTCTTCAACTTGAGCAAGTTGCCTATTGGCGGAAAATCTAAACGGAATCCCCTGAAGATTAATCAAAGTAAGAAGAGCAAAAATAACCAAAGCCAGCACCTGGCCAATTTTTTTTAATCTCAATTCGTGCTTGCCCCTCGAAGTCCCGCTCAGCGGGACGAAGTGGGGTAAATTCGTGTAAAGACTTACAATTGTTACACTAACGAGCAAAAAAGGTATGGGAAACATAAACCCAAAGTAATAATCATAAATAGGTTTTTTGTAGAATCCAAAAAGCCCTATTCCAAATAATAACCATGTCAGTAACAGACTTATTTTTTGAAATTGATCTTTGTCTTTAAAATTTTTTATTAATTTATAAACAAGCAAAATAACGCTTGCAATAGCTAAAACTAATGTAGCAAAGTACCACAACGCTATATTTGGATGGGCCCCAAGAGCTACCTGCTCCGGAGGAGGAAAATTTGTAACAAGCCGCCCAAACAGCCTGAAAAAAACATTATATATAGTTGCAAAAAAATTACTGGTACCCCCTGTATCTGCCGAATTAAAAACGAATGATATTATGCTATTTATATTGGGAAAGTTATGGCGGATCTCAAACGCCAAAAAAGGCGACCAACCAACTATGAATCCTAAAAAAATATAAAAATAATCTTTCAATATACGTAGAATTTCTTTTTGTCTTATTAACAAAACATATATAGCAATTATTACTCCCAAAAAAGTCGTCAAATAATGAAGCTGCATCGCAATACCAAGCAAAAATCCGCATAAAACAAATAATCTAACTTTGCCTCCTAATACTGCTTTGTAAAGTATATATATTGTTAAGAGTGAGAAAAAAGGCATAAGGTTTGGATTCCATGAAGATCGGGAATACGCAATCACCAAAGGAGAAATGCCGTATAAAAATGCCGCAATAAGTCCCGCCTTTTTTCCAAAAAAATCACTTCCAACCTTATAGATAAACCAAACTGTCGCAATACCAAAAAGAGCAACCATTACTGCCGGACCAACAGGGCTATAATTGAAAAGCCAGAGAAAGGGTGTCATGAAGTAATAATAAATGGGCCCCAGGAAAAACCCTCCAACAGATGCTGTTGGACCAAGTAAAGTTAAATTTCCATGAAGAATGTTATAAACGACCAAGACATCTCTTCCTTCATCTCCCAAAAAAGTCATGTAATCCTGGATTTTATAGAGCCTTAAAAATGCGGCAAGAAGCAAAATCCCGATTATCCAACTGTTTTTTGAAGTTTTGAGAGAAATGAAATGTGCCACCTTTTCCATATAAAGATATTATACATTGTATAACTGTATGGTATTACAAACAAGGCTATCGCGATAACTAAAAAAATTTGTCTTGATGATGGTCCAAAAAAATGGGTTCCTATTGCCAAAACCGCTGAAATAATAACAAGCGATCCTAAAGCCACAAGGTTAAACTGCGGAAATTTAAACAAAACTTTTATTGGTTTTGTAATTTTATATTGCGAAAATGACCAAAAATTATTCATGGCAAAATTCCATATAATTGAAAGCTCTGCTCCTATTGCCCCCGCAATGGCGGGGTGCAATCCCCTTCTGAAAAGCACCTCAAGAGTCACAGCATTAATAATATAACCGACAAACCCGGTAATTGCGTACTTTAGAAACGGTGAATAGGCAAGTTCGATAGCTCGTGCGACAAAGACATATCTTAAAACATTTATAATATATTCCGTAGGTGCTATTTTGGAATCTCCAAGTGTCCGGTCGGTAAAATGGAAAGGGACTTCAGCGATTTTGAATCCATCCTGTAAAGCTTTATGTAAAAAAGAAACTTGAAATGTGTACCCGCGAAACTCAGTTAATTTATTTTTTTCTTTTAAAAATACCTCTTTTTTAAGCGCTCTAAATCCGCCTGTCCAATCATGAATTGTAAAACGTCCAAATATTGTTCGGATGAGAATATTTGCAATGATAGAAAAAGCTTTTCTATGTATCGGCCAATTCTGGGGAATTGACCCGCCTTCGCTGTACCTCGTGCCAACTACCATATCATATCCATCATCAATCCTTTTTAGAAATTCAGGAATTTTCTTGTGATCGTGTTGTCCATCAGCATCTACCTCGAATAAAATATCAGCGCCCATCTTTTCAATCGCAAACGTCATCCCCCGAATATAAGCAGCACCTAATCCTTGCTTTTCTCCAGTATTAAGCTTAATATTTCCCCATTTAACCATTAACTTTTTTACTTCATTAGCTGTTCCATCAGGAGAATTATCATCAACCACCAAAATATTCATATCGTGTTTTTTTATCTGGGGAAAGATATCTTTTTCCAAAATAGGAATCAAGCGATCTATGTTGCCTTTTTCGTTATATGTAGGAAGAATAACAACAACCTTCATAGTTCGATAACTCTCTTAAAATATTTTATTGTTTTTTCAAGTCCTTGCGCAATGGGCACTTTGGGTTCCCAGCTCAAAAGCCTTTTTGCTTTTGCTATATCAGGACGTCTGCGTTTTGGATCATCCTCCGGCAGTTTTTCGAATACAATTTCCGAGGATGATGCGGTCATTTTTTTAATTAACCCGGCTAATTCTATAATTGTTAACTCAATCGGATTGCCCAAATTAATTACTTCCTTATCTGTTTTATCTATAAATAAACTTCGCTTTAAACCGTCAATCATATCATCTATATAACAAAAGCTCCGCGTTTGGGATCCATCGCCATAAACCGTAATTGGTTTATTAATAACTGCCTGCGAGATAAAGTTAGAAACTACCCTACCATCATCTATATGCATATTCTGGCCATACGTGTTAAAGATACGAATAACACGAGCGTTAACCTTATATTTCCTTATAAATGCGAAGGTCAATGCCTCTCCAAAACGTTTCCCTTCATCGTAACAAGAACGAATGCCATTCGGGTTAACATTGCCAAAGTACTCTTCGTTTTGAGGAAAAACTTTTGGGTCGCCGTAAATTTCCGACGAAGACGCGTAAAGAAATTTCGCGTTTTCTTTCTTGGCAAGCTCTAAGAGATTAAAAGTGCCAACTGAATTAACAAGCAAAGTCTCTACGGGGTGGTTAATATAACTTCGTTTACTTTTTTTATTGGGAGACGCAGGAGATGCTAAATGAAATATGTAATCTAAACTTTGTCCCGATTTAATCGGGATGAACTTTGAACTTTGAACTGACTTTGTGATATCCTGTTCTACAAACTTAAACTCAGGATTTACAAGCAAATCTTCGATGTTCTTCTTATCTCCGGTTATCAAATTATCAACACAAACTACCTTGTATCCATCTTTAAGAAGTGATCTGCATAAATGCGACCCAATAAATCCAGCACCCCCAGCCACCAACACTAATTGCATATCTTACCTATTATTCTTTTTTTCCATTTCAAGATCCGCCTTAACCATCATTTCAACCAGTTGCTTAAAATCAGTTTTTGGTCTCCATCCTAATATTTTTTTAGCTTTGCTTGCATCCCCGATCAAATCATCAACCTCCGCCGGGCGCATGTGTTTTGGATCACTTGAAACAAGATAATTACTGTAATCTTTTATGCCAACTGCATTAAAAGCAAGTTTAACAAAATCCAATACGCTGTGATTTTCTCCTGTTGCAACTACAAAATCCTGCGCTTTTTTTTGTTGAAGCATTAACCACATAGCCTCAACATAATCTCCCGCAAATCCCCAGTCTCTTTTGGGCGTAAGGTCACCAAGTTCCAGTTTTTTCTGCCGGCCCAAACTAATTCTTGCCACTGCATGGCTTATCTTTCGTGTTACAAATTCAAGCCCCCTTCTTGGCGACTCGTGATTAAAAAGAATCCCGGAACAAGCAAATATCCCGAAACTTTCTCTATAATTTACGGTAATATAATGCCCGTATACTTTGGCAACTCCATAAGGACTCCTTGGATAAAACCTTGTTGTTTCTTTCTGTGGAGTCTCTGTGACTTTTCCGAACATTTCAGACGAAGATGCCTGATAAAATTTTATTTTTGGATTGACAACCCTTATTGCCTCAAGAAGACGGATAACTCCTAATGCTGTAATTTCTCCTGTTAAAACCGGCTGATTCCATGATGTCTTAACAAAAGACTGGGCAGCCAGATTATAAACTTCATCGGGCTCTGCTTGCAAAAGCGCGGACGCTAAAGAACTCTGATCGAGCAAATCTCCCGGAACCAATTCTATCTTATCTTGTATATGCTTGATCCTCTCATTGTTGACAGTACTGGTTCTTCTGGTTAACCCAAACACTCTATACCCTTTACCTATCAAAAGCTCTGCCAAATAAGATCCATCCTGTCCTGTAATACCGGTAATAAGCGCTTTCCTCATAAAACTGTAATTATTATAACATTTATAACCCTAAACAATCATCCTCCAATAATCCAGGGTGTCTTTTAAGGTAGTGCTCATATCAATCTTGGGTTTCCAGTTTGTAATTTTTTTAAACTTTGTTGCATCACATAATAACTCAGGTATATCAACCGGTCTTAATAAGTTTTTATTTACTCTTATTTTAATTTTAATTTTGGACAATTTAAGAAGATTTTCCAGAACTTCAGAAATTCTGTACGATCTACCGGAACCAATGTTATACACTTCCCCAATCTTTCCTTTCTCAATAGCTAAAGTGTAAGCGTTAACCATATCTCTAACGTCTGTAAAGTCGCGTTTGGCGCTAAGATTCCCGACCGATATAACCGGTTTTCGCTTACCCTTCTCAATCTCGGCAATACTCTTTGCAATTGAGGAAACAACAAAACTTGGTGATTGTCGAGGCCCTATATGATTAAACGGTCTGACCCTGATTACCTTAAGCTTATATGACAAAAAATATTGAAGCCCCATAAAATCCTGTGTAATCTTAGATACTGAATAAGGACTGGTCGGCATAAATTTTGTTTCCTCGTCAATCGGTAAATCCTTTTTTTCAATCAAACCATAAATCTCTCCTGAAGAAACAACCAAAATTTTCGTATTAAACAGATTGTTATCTTTTATCGCTGACAAAATATTCATTTGAGAAGCTATGTTATTCTTCATTGTCAAGAATGGAGCTTTAAAACTTGTACCCGTGTAAGGTAAAGCTGCTAAGTGAAAAACATAATCCGGCTTTACCGATTTTATTATTTCAAATACTTTCTTGTTATTAATAAGATCTACTCTTATAAGATCTAAATTGTTTTTTATCGTTCCAAGGTTTCTTTTTACACTCTCTTCAAGTAAATATGTTCCGCTAACATCATATTCTTTTTTAGAAAGCAAATATTCGGCCAGATGGCTTCCGGCAAATCCCGATATGCCTGTGATAAAGACCTTCTTCATCTTCCAACTCCCATGTATGAAAACCCTAACTCCTCCATGATTTTTGGGTCGTAAATGTTTCTTCCGTCAAGAAGAAGTGGTTTTTTCATGAGTTTTTTTATCTTTTGCAAATCAAGCTGTCGAAATTCGTTCCATTCTGTTAATACAATCAATAAATCGCTATCATGAGCAACATCATAAGAATTGTTTACAAATTCTACATTTCTTAGAATTTTCTTCGCATTTTTAACTGAGACCGGATCATATGCCTTTATTTTTGCTTTATTTTCTAAAAGTTTATTAATTATTACAATTGATGGCGCGTCTCTCATGTCATCCGTATCGGGTTTAAACGCCAACCCAAGAATGCCAATTTTTTTATTTTGAATATTTCCTCCCAGTAGTTTTTTTGCCTTGCTAACAATATTCAAAATTGCATTTCTGTTTATTTTCTCAACATCCCTTAGAAGATCAAAATCATATCCATAAGCATGAGCAATCGCGATTAGCGCTTTTACGTCTTTGGGGAAACAGCTTCCTCCGTAACCCGCTCCTGCATTCAAGAATTCTCTGCCTATTCTTTTATCAAGCCCTATTCCTTTCAGGACAGAAAGCCCGTCGGCTCCTGTGAGCTCCGAGAAATACGCGATCGCGTTGGCAAAAGAAATTTTGGTTGCAAGAAAAGCATTCGAAGCATATTTGATCACTTCCGCTGTTTCAATATTTGTTAAAACATAATTGCCATCTATTGGCTTATGCAACTCTACCAATAAATCTTGCGCTTTTTGAGACTCTGTGCCAATCACGATCCTGTCCGGATGCAGAGTATCTGAAATTGCCTGTCCTTCCCGCAAAAACTCAGGGATCGACGCTACATCAAAAGACGATGTGCCGAGCTTATCTTTCTCAATTATTGTTTTAATTTTCTTGTATGTTCCGACCGGCACTGTGCTTTTTGTCACAACTACAGTATAGCGGCCTAAATGCTTTGCGATTTTTTTCGCAACATCCAAAACAACAGATAAATCCGCTTCCCCATTTTCTTTTGGCGGAGTACCTACAGCGATAAAAACAATTTTGGATTCAGGAATTGCTTCTTTATAATCAAGAGTAAACAGCAGCCGTTTCGCCTTAATGTTTCTTTCTACAATTTCCGCAAGACCCGGTTCGTAAATAGGGATTATTCCTTTTTTAAGATTTTCAATCTTTTCTTTTGTATGTCCAATTACCCACACTTTATTGCCAAGATCTGCAAAAACAGAAGCGGTTACCAAACCAACATATCCATGACCGATAAATGTAATAGTCATATCAACGAAATTTCTAATTGCTCTAATTACTAATTGATCTAAATAAAGCCCAATTTCAAAATTGTTTAGAAATTAGGTCAATTAGGTTAATTAGAAATTGGCTAGTTGTCTCTTTACTTCTTCCAATCCATCCTCAAACCCTCTCATCTTAACTCCCATTCTTTGTATTTTATCATTTTTAATAACTAAATGAAAAGGCCGCTTTGCTCTATTCGTAAAAAATTCTTCTCTGGTAGTCTTGCCAATTAAATCCTTATTCAAACCAAACTTTGTTGCTATTGCTATTGCAGCGTCGTAAGGAGTTAAACACGTACTGCCAATAACATGGAATATCCCCAAGGCCTTTTTCTCTATTAGCTTATGTATACCAAACGCGATATCATCTATAAAAGTCGGGCTAAATTTGTGATCGATTACCCCTAAAACTTTCTCGTTATTTTGAAGCCTTTTTAGAATCGCTCTTACAAAATCCGGTCTTTCAAAGCTACTTCGATAAGGATAGGAAATTCGAACAATTATCCAAGGAATGGATGAATTTTGTACAATTTTTTCTCCCTCGTATTTAGTCTTTGCATACCAATTGACTGGATTAGGGACATCTTCCTCATTATAGAAATCTTTTGAACCGTCAAACACAAAATCAGTTGAAATATAAATTACTTTTTTGCTGCTTTCTCTGCACCCATCAACTATGTTCTTTGTCCCATAAACATTAACAGCCCATGCTGTTTTGTCTCTTGAAAACATTTCTTCTTGTTCCTTAATATCTTTGTATCTTAATATCTTAATATCTTTTTCCTTATCTTTTTCGCACCCATCTACATCTGTTTTTGCAGCCAAATGAAGAACAATCGAAGCATTCGAACCTTTAATTTTTTCAATAATCGCGTTTCTGTCTGTTATGTCAACCATTGACGGATCAAACTCATATTGATCTTTTAAAAGTTCAACAATCCTCGACCCAACCAAACCAGTCAACCCAGTCCCCAAAATCTTCATTAACATTAAGATCAATTATAAACAAAATCATCTATATTGACAACTCTACATTATTATCCTATAATACATGGCATGTCTACAGAAGCAGCAGGATCAAGACCAGAATCCCAAAGACCAAACATCAAATTAAGGCTACCAGTTAATCCGATTGTTGACCAATATAATGCACTTGGAGCTTGGTCTCATCTTGAACAAGTTTCTCAAGAACTAACTCCTCCAAGACGAATGATTGTTGAATCCCTAATGGAGAGACCCTGGTTTCAAAGAACCTCAAAAGAATTACAGCTAGAACTAGCTACGCTTCCCCAGACAGGAAGAGAGAATCATGATGGATTTCTTGTTGATTTGGCTGGAAGACCGGATAAAATCGGTGGAGTAGAAGTTATTGAGCTTCTCAAATTACCAAAAGGCAACTTTGCCCTATTGCCTATGTTTAAGGTTAGAAACGAAGCCGAAACAGAATACACCTATGAATATGTAAGTTGGCGGTATGGTCCGGAATCAGGCGCAAAAGGATTAGTTTTTGTTGAAAACGATGGACAAATTAGCCATTTTATAGTTTTGCGTGGAGATAAATTCGCTACGGGAAAAAGAGAATCGGATAGTGTTGGAGGATTTATGGATCTTAATGTGGACGGAGTTACCAATGCTCTTCAAAGAATAAAGAGAGAACTTACGGAAGAACTTGGTGTTCCGGATCTGACGGTAAAAAATATTTATGATCTTGGCGAAGTGTTACCAGACGCAGGAATGACGAATAACAAACCAAGGCTCTTTGCAACAGTAATAGATGCAAATCAAGCTCAAAGAATAAACGAACAACCTTTAAATCCAGATGAATATGAATTAAAAGCAGGAACGGTAATTATTCCAATATCACAGTTACCGGAAATTGTAGCAACTAATAATGACGCTTTTTTCCTAAGCGCAGTTGCAAGAGCTGCGGCAAAAGGAATAATATCTTTTGACCAATTAAGAAACCCTTCTAAAGTTAACTAGCTTAAAACTAAATAATCAATCTAAATCCCCATACTGTTCTTTATAATACTCCTGATATTTTTTTGTTTTTAATCTTTTCCACCACTCCTCATTATTTTTATACCATTCAACAGTTTTTTTGAGCCATTCGTCAAAGCTGTGAAGAGGTTTCCACCCTAATTCTTTTTCTATTTTTGACCAATCGACCGCGTAACGCCTGTCATGCCCCGGACGGTCTTTGACAAACTCAATCATGTCCTCATTTTTCTCTAAAATCTTAAGAATTTTTTTGATAACATCCAAGTTGCTAATATCTTCTGTTACCCCACCAACACAATAAGTTTCCCCAACTTTGCCTTTTTTCAAAACCATATCAATAGCCCTGCAGTGATCTTCAACGTAAAGCCAATCTCTGACATATAGACCATCTCCATAAACCGGAACTTTTTTGTCCTCTAAAATATTTGTTATGGCCAGCGCGATAAACTTTTCCGGAAACTGATAAGGTCCGAAATTATTAGAGCAATTTGTAATTGTTATTGGCAATTCATATGTTTCACTATATGCCCTGACTAAATGATCAGATCCGGCTTTGCTTGCTGAATATGGGCTTCTGGGATTATAAGGTGTTCGTTCATTAAATTTACTCTTATCGTTAAGAGTGAGGCTCCCAAATACCTCATCTGTTGATATATGATGAAAGCGTCTAACTTTGTTCTTAACTGCGCTATCTAAAAGCACCTGTGTTCCTAAAACATTAGTCAGAGTAAACGGCTGCGGTCCCAAAATTGATCTGTCCACATGAGATTCTGCTGCAAAATGTACGATAATATCTACTCCCTGCATTGCGGCATCCACTTCGGAAGGATTAACAATATTTCCTTTAATGAATTTATATTTAGGATTGTTTTCAACACTTTTGAGGTTTTCTAAATTACCCGCGTAAGTTAAACAATCTAAGTTAACAATTTCATCGTTTGGATACTGTTTCATCCAATAAAGAATAAAATTAGATCCTATAAATCCAGCTCCTCCTGTTACCAACAATTTCATAATTCTATTACACTCACTATGACCCTGAGTTTACCGAACGGGTCATAATTTTTTCTCTCTTCTTAGCTTATCCAGCATAAGAATTCCAATCATTGTTGCCGCAACTTTTATTTCTCCATTCATAACTTTTGCAACAGCATCGTTTAGAGACATTTTAACTAATGTTATATCTTCCCCTTGTTCGGGTTTTGGTGTGCCTTGTTCTAAATCACGAGCTAAAAAAAGATGGGACGTTTCTTTTATAACGCTTGCCGACTTTTCAATCCTTGCTATTTCTTCCCAATGAGAAGCTGACATCCCAACCTCCTCTTTTAGCTCCCTTTTCCCTGCAGCAAGTGATGTTTCATTGTCATCGATATGTCCTGCAATTGCTCCAAGAATCTTTTTTCTAAACATTTGCCTATACTCATATATAAGATATAGATCATCTGTTTCTGTAAGAGGAAAAATATTTACAGTCGGACGTCTTTCAACAGTTGCATAAATATTTTTTTTGTTACCATCCAGCAATACTTTCTGTTCTTTAACATCAAAGAGCTCCGTCTTATACACTATTTTCCCAGCAGCTAATTTCATTCCGAAATAATATTTACTATTTAATATTTAAAATTTAATATAACTACAGTTCCCCTCTTTTTACTTTTTCCGAAACCACAACATTTGCTCTTAGAAGCTCATCATGCGATGTGCCGGCATCAATCCACCAATTCAGCGTTTCACATTCAAGTGTTCCTTCTCTAAGATAGTGATTATTCAAATCTGTTACTTCAAGCTGTCCTCTTTTTGATGGTCTTAGTTTTTTTATAAAGTCAAAAACCCGCTCGTCATACATATAAATTCCCGTTTGAGCAATCTTTGATTTAGGAAATTCCGGTTTTTCCTCTATGGACAATACTTTATCGTTCTCTCCAATTTCAACCACTCCGTACTGCCGAGAAGAAGTATCCGTTTCAACACCAAAAATTACCGCACCCTTTTTTTTGCTTTTAAATTTATCTGCTATATGTTTTAAGTTTAAGCTAAAAATATTGTCTCCCAATATCACTAAAACCTTTTCATTTCTTGCAAATTCTTTTGCCATAGATATACCATCAGCAATTCCCGCTGTTGGATTTTTCTGAATCGCGTAGTATAACCGCACGCCAAAGTCTTCTCCGGATTTTAACAGATTAGCAAAATCTCCTGCATGATCAGGCGAACTTGTAAGAAGAATCTCTTTTATGCCTGCTTTTACCATTGCCTCAAGAGGATAATAAATCATAGGTTTATTATAAACGGGAAGCAAATGTTTGTTTGTAACCCATGTTAGGGGCCTCAATCTTGTGGCAAGGCCGCCTGCTAAAATTACTCCTTTCATAAAATGAAAATTATCATTGTTACCCCAAGGACTCCAATTAATACATATTCTACCACAATTTTTGCGTGAAGGTCGTGATTTAGCATGTGATGAATGATCCCCCAAAAAACATACAAAAGAGTTGTAAATATAGAAGCCGTAATCTGGAGCCCTCTATTGGGAGACGCTAATGCAACAAATAAAAATCCAAATGCAAGTATCGCGATAAGAGAAATATAATAACCAAGATGCAATTTTATTCTCTCTAACATTACAGAATCACTCCTTTACCCAATATTGCAACGACTAACATAATTAACATTAAGAAAAGAATATGATCTACATTATGCCCAACTAAACGGGCAATCCTCCTTCTTTCTACGATAATCATGTCTAAAATAAAGGTGAAGATAAAAATCGCCAACAAAACTTTATCAACATTTAAAGGCAACGACAAACTATTAAAAATAGGGGTCTCTTTCGATATTGTTCCTGCAAATACATTAGGTGAAGCAATCTTTTTTGACGAACTTGTAGCGACACTTTGATTAGGATTATTGCCGGCAATCGTTCTTATGCCCTGGTTGCCAAACTCCTCAACCACCAAAATTGTTTCTTCGCCTTTTAATTTACCTACCCCGATATAAAACCCAACATCGTTATAATTTTTAAAAAGTATATTTTCTTTATGCTTAGGGCTTGCCATCCATGCATTCATAACATCTTCAGCGCTGTTAAACCCTCTAGCCAGATTTTCCCCTGCGTAAGCGTAGTTGTATCCGGATTGCTTAATAAAAACCCAAGGTGTTATGCCATCTGGAGAATTATGAGCCCAATAGTCTTTTGCAAACATATCCCCCGCCTTTAAAGCTGCCGCTTGAGACAGATTAGGATCTAGCTTCAAAGGCGAAAGGCCGGCTTCTGCCCTTTTTTTATTGGTAATAGTTACCAACTGTTCTACTGTTATATTGTTTTGAATTCCCAAAACGGAGGGAAAATTAATTTTAACAAAGTCAAGGAAAAATGTTGCGGAAAAAATAAGAGTTATAAAAAAAATCAGGGTTTTATGATGCAAAAGTTTTGCTCTATAGTTATTGCGCTCATGGGGCAAAAAAAGATGGTGCAGAAAATCTTTCATGTTATTACCTAGTATATCACTTAATAGTATTAACAGGAATTTTGAGCGCAAATGAAAGCGCGTTGGCAATCGCCATCCCAACCCTTATCCCGGTAAAAGAACCAAGGCCCGTATTTACTTCAACCAACGTAAGATCTTTTAATGTTACCCCTTGCTCTTTTAAGAGCTTATCAATCATCGGCAGAACAATCTGAGTTTTATTAGACTTTATCAAATGAGTCTTAATATGCTCTTTACCGTTAATCTTTAAACCTATCGAAATCTTTTTATTGTCCGCCGTATCAAGCATTAATGTATTCATATTTTAGAAATTAGAAATTAGCTCCACAGCTCCCTTTCTTATTACCTTCCAGGGATTTATTGAACAATCAATTACAGTCGACGCTTGTTTAACTGAACACTCTCCAAAAACCACATAATCAACTAATTTTACGATATCTTTGTCTAAATCTTCAAATCTATACGGCGTTTTTTCTCCATGAAAATTCGCAGAAGGACCAAGAATCGGAACTCCGACTCCTTTTATGATCTCCAAAATAACAGGATTATCGGGAATCCTGACTCCAATAGTTTTACCCCCACCCCTGACAAGCTTAGGAACTTTATCAATTCTGCAAGGCAGAACAATCGTAAGCCCTCCCGGCCAATACGGCTTTATCAGCTCATCAATAACATCTTTTGGAATTGGCGACAAATAATCCTTTGCCATCTCAAGACTATCAACCAAAACCGGTGTTGCCTGATCCTTTGGCCTTTGGCGAATTTTGAACAATTTTTCTATGGCTTTCTCATCATCAATCCTGCATCCTATTCCAAAAGCAGTATCTGTAGGAAAGATCACTATACCACCATCTCTTAAAACTTTAATTGCATCTTTAATGTATGCTTTCATATCTTTTCCATGTCATGCCGAATTTATTTCGGCATCTCGTTTACTCATGAACCAGATCCTGAAACAAGTTCAGGATGACACAATTGTTATCCTCCTCTTATCCTCATCCAAGTATTCAAACTTAATATTCCATCTCTTCTTTGGTAGCAAATTTCCCATCTTCTCCGCCCACTCGATAGCTACAATGTTTTCCGGATTTTTAATAATTTCCTCAATTCCTAAACTTTCAATATCTTTTTCATTCTGAATTCTATACAAATCAATGTGATAAAAACTTCCAACTTCTAACTTATAATTCCTAACAATGATAAATGTTGGCGATATAATTCTTCTTTTTATCCCAAGCCCTTTCGCTAATCCCTGAACAAAAGTTGTTTTGCCGCTTCCCAAATCCCCATAAAGAGCAATTACTCCATATTTTAGCCTCGCAAGGTGAGACCTTGCAAATTCTTCTCCAAGTTTTCGTGTTTCTTCAAAACTATTTGTAATATTATCCACTGTAATTGTTTTCCTTTCTGTTTTTTACATAGCTACGAAAGGCAAGTATACCACAAGAGATTAGGAAAATAACTCCTACGCCAATTAATATTTTTGAAAGATTACCCGAACTGCTCCCAAGGACTTTTGTCTCTTTTTCAGGAGGTGATATTTTTACTTTAGAATCTGCTGCGCTTTCCGTGCTTTCTCCCAAAACCGATGTCGGCAAAACCTTTTCTGAAACCTTAGCTAGAGTATTTGTAGGCGAAAACGTAGGCTTTATTGTTGGATCAGATTTAATCGGAGTAGGGGTTGGGATTTTGGTAGGAGTAGGAATTTTAGGTGTGGATGTTGGTTTTATAGTTGGTGTTGGAGTTGGAGTTCTTGTCGGCGTCGGTGTATTTGTGGGAACAGACGTAGGAGTGGCGGTTGGGGTAGGTGCTGGCGTTGACGCATTGTTAGTAGATCCTTTACTTGAAGCCGAAAAAATAATCCATACACCTGTTCCATCTGTATTTCTACCTGCAGACTGACCTTGTTCTGGAGCAAAGACGTCGCTACCTCGATCTCCATAAGCAACTTCATCAACCAATGAGGGATTACTTATTCTAAACAAACTGATTACATCTCCATTCTTGTTAAGCTTATTACTCCAATCAAAAGTAGTAAAAGAAAAAGGATCAATTATACCAGTCAATATTTTTTTATTTGTTGCTTCAAAATCCTCAAGTCGATAGTCAGATAGATCAATTGATGAAACTCCACTATTGTAAATTTCAACCCAATCGGGATCTGCTATAGTACCTTCTGTATCAGAAGCAAACTCGTTGATAAAAAGTTCTGCGTAAGCTTGGGTTTGTGAGATAAAGAAAGTTAAAAAAACAGCTAAGAGAGCAGGCCATACCTTTGCATTATTCATGCTACACTATCCGTTATAAAATCCGTATTGAAATATTTGCGATGTTGAATAGTAATCGGAGAATTTGAGATCCGGGCCATACCATGGATCATTAATAACGTAGTCTCCATTTGACCCACTCTTTAATACAAGAAAATGCGTACCTACACTATTGGTCGCAACTTTAACGCCTACAATAACCGGATTTCCTGCTGCAAGCTTTGCATCAATCGCATTAAAATCACGTTGCCAAATAGATTGGAATTTTCCATCTGCCCAAGGAATGAGCATTGAAGCAGTATCGGCGAAATAATACCATGAACTTGCCGCAACATCAGCGGGCGTTACATTTACACCCTTTTTCTTCATAACCATAGCAACCGATGTCGCAAGACATCCTACTTCCCACGTTTGGTCCTGAGATGTGCCAATCCTATTCCTACCCCATCTTTCGTCTCTTTGATTATAATACCAGCCATCAGGACTTGGCTGGGCAGGCAGAATCTGGGCTCCACCTCTTGAGGACGCAAACGACTTAAAGCCACTTATCTGAAGCTCTGCTTCTTTTAGTAACTGCTGGTATTTGCTCTCGTCATTTTTAGTTACAACCAACAGATTTTGCTTACTCTTTTTTTCCAGATCCAATTGCGACGTATATGCCTCAAGTTGCAGCTTAAGACTCTCTACTTTCTTTTTCTTTTCTTCAAAAATTTTCTTTTGGTTTATATAATCGTTTTTGGCAGCTTGAGTATCGTAAATAAGTCTTTTATCATGCGACTGCGCAATTTCAAGATAGTTAAGTCTTGAGAAGTAATTTGAGGCATTACTTGATGACAAAAGCACTTCAAACGGCTTAACCATTCCCGCCTGATAAGTGGCAACTATTCTATTAAGAAGAATTTCCGAAAGAGTATCTAAAGCCTCTTGAAGGCTTGTTATCTTTTTAGTCGCTATGTCAATATCTAAAACAAGATTTGAAATATCCTGCTTTGTAGCAAATATTCTTGCTTCCGATAATTTTATCTGATTATCCATAATAGCAATTTGAGAAGAAAGAGTTTTGCCTTTTTCCTTAAGTTCTGCAATTTTGTTTTTTAGACTCTGTATCTGATCTTCTAATTCCTTTTGATTTTGTGATGTATCCAGAGAAGGTGTTGGGGTAGGTGTTTGATCTTGCGCAAATACAGATGGATAATTAAATACGCTGAATGTTAGAAAAAAAACAATAATTAAACCTATTATTAGCGTAAAGTGTTTCATAAAATTCCATAGGATCCTATTTAAGATATCTGATAACTGCCATAAAGCTGGAAATTCCACCAAGAACAATTGCGAGCAAAACTTCTATTCCCAGAACAAGGAAGAGGAAGGTTGGAGGAATAGGAAAAACCGGAATCTCGTGCAAAAAAGTGGACAAAAATGGAGTTGCATACCATAAGGCGCCTAATGCCAATCCCCATCCAAGAATTGCTCCCACAATCCCGTAAAGTACTCCCTCAAAAATAAACGGCCAGCGAATATACCAATTTGTTGCGCCAATAAGCCTCATTATTTCAATATCTTCTTTCTTGTGTGAAATCTTGATCCCAACAATAATTACCATTATAAGAATTGCATCAACTACCAAAAATGTAACAAGAGCAATGCCGACTTTCCTAAGCACTTCTGTCCATTCTATAAGTTTTGAAACAACCTGTTTTGGAAAAACTACCCGTTCAACTATAAGTGATTTTTTGAGATTATCCGCAATGGATGATAAATCGTTTATAGAAACACTTGAAATATGGAATGAAGAAGGCAAAATATCTGCTGTTACTAACTCCAAAAGAAGAGGGTCGTCTTTATTTTGTTCCCGGTAAATCTTAAGCGCTTCTTCTTTGGAAACAAAACGAATACTTGCTGTTTTACCGCTTTCCTCCAATTGCTTTTTAAGCGCATCTATTTCTGTCTGTTTTGCTTCGTTTCGGAAAAATACATCTACTTGGGGTAAAGATTCAAAATAATTAATAATCATTGCCGAGCCCCATACCGCAAAGCTAAAAATTGACACAACAAAAAAAGTTTGGAGAATTATAAAAACAGCAGTAAATGCCTGATATGGAGAACGCCTAATATTGTGCCACATTGTTTTTAAAATCATATTACTTGACCCCCGAAGCTTTACGCGAAGGGGGTTCATCGCGAACCAATCTTCCTTTATCCAATCCAATAACCCTTTTTGAAAGGTTTTTTACAATCTCTGTATTATGCGTTGCCATGATAATTGTTGTTCCTTTTTCGTTAATACTCTCTAACAATTTCACTATTTCCCATGAAGTTTCCAAATCCAAATTGCCTGTCGGCTCATCAGCCAAAACTATATCCGGGGACAAAACAAGCGCCCTGGCAATCGCAGCTCTTTGCAATTCACCGCCGGATAACTGAATAGGGAATTTATCTTTGTGATTAATTATCCCTACCTTTTCCAATGCCTCCTCTACTCTCTTTTTTATATCTGCCTTTGGGACTTTTGCAATCTCCAAAGACAAAGCGATATTTTCAAAAATTGTTTGATCCAATAATAGCTTTAAATCCTGAAAGACAAATCCGATTTTTTTTCGTAAAGTAGGAATTTTGCCATGAGGAAGTTTTACAATATCAAAGTCAGCAACAGTAATACTCCCAGTCGATGGAAGCAAATCTCTAATCAAAAGCCTAAAAATTGTTGTTTTTCCAGAACCGGTAGGCCCAACTAAAAATACAAATTCTCCCTTATCAACCGAAAAGTTTATCTCCGAAAGAGCAAAAACTCCTGTGCCATATTTTTTTGAAACCTTATCAAGTTTTATCATGCATGTCATTGCAAAACTTCAAGTTTTCCAACATCCATCAGCCACCCTGCTACTTTGGCTTGTTGCGTCTCTCCCCAAACTTTAATTTTTCTCCCTAAGAATTGGGACAGATCAACAATTGACGAGGTAAGATAAACATTTTGGCTGTCCCCACCCGGTCTTACTAGATGATAAGCTCCTTCTCCCTCGATTCCCCCCGCCTTTAAAATTCCTTCAGCGACATCTTTAAATATTTTTGTATCACCCTCTCCAACAGTTGTCCCTTTTGAAATTTTGGAGGAGCTAACAGATCCCCCTACAGTATCCCCGCCAACTGCTCCTCTTTTGGAAAGAGCGTATCCGCTACCAATACCTAATACAACTGCAACAATTAAAATTATAAGTAATTTTGGCGTAAAAATTGATCCATTTTTCATAGCAAAATCATGAACCAAAGAATTATCTAATGGTTTTTCAGTTTGTGCTTTACTTTGTTCCTTGTCTATTTTTTTTGTTTCCGGCATACCTTAAGTAAACCATATTTTCTTACTTTTGACAAGTCAGCTTATCTTTTTCTGATAAAAAGCTGTTTGCCGATAATTCTCTTTTTCAACTGCCACTAAATTGAAGTCTAGCATCTCATAAAATTATTTCAAAACTTTATATCGGAGCTCCTGTATATTATCATCTATCTTTTCCATGGATACTAACTTAAGCTTCATTTCAAAATTAGCTGGAGCGAAAACAGGTATTCCTTCACCAATTACCACAGAATTTATATCAAAAATTACTTCATCTATTAAACCTCGTTTTGCAAACTCACTATTATTTGTAGATCCACCTGTAAGAATAACTTCCTTGAATCCTTCATTCTCAAGTTTCCCTAATGCTTCTTCCGGTGAATGTGCCAATGTAAAACCTTCTTTTAATTCAAGGTCTGCATGGGAAATAATAATTTTTTTTGCGTCTTTAAGATCATTTAAATAATCTCCTTCCCATCTAATAACTGCTTCGTAAGTTTTTCTTCCCCAAATAAAACATCCAACTTTGTTTACTAATTTTACAAACTGTATCCAATTACCATGAGGTAAAAAGTCTTCGCTTCCTTCCTTTGTGGCGATAATTCCATTTACTGAAATTGCCATTGATAAAATTACTTTCATAATTTATATACTCAAAAAAGATAATAACGCTATTCCTATTAAAGTAATAGCTATTCCAATAATTTGTTGTTTGGTAATAGGATCTTTAAGAAATAAGAAAGCCAAAATTACAAAAAGGGTCGGATTTGCGCCTGCTATAGGAGCAACTACTGTCACAAGCCCCTTACTTATTCCCAAGTTATAACTAAACTCAGCTACACGAACCAATACAGTTGAAACAATAAGGGGAATAATGGCGTGATTTATAGTAGGCCGTTGTATAGGAATTTTCCTTATCTTTATATATAAAAATAATATAGGAAAAAGTAGGAAAGTAATATAATTTGGCCAGAACCAACCTATTTCCCTAACAGGAATTTTAAGGAGAGCAATCCAAGTACCCCAGCATAACATAGTTATAAATGCTAATAAAACTCCTTTGTCAGAAAAGATTTTTTTCTTTGCAAGCTCCCTTATATTAAGACTGGAAAGTATAAGTCCAGAAAAAATAATAATTATCGCAATTACTTGTTGAGAAGATACTTTCTCATGAAGGAAAATAACGGAGATTACTACTGCTACAGCGGGAAACGATGAGGCAATCGTACCAACTAAAGCTCTATTACTTATTCTTAAGGCTTCGTAATATACTATCGTACCAATAAATAAGCCAATTATTCCGATGATAATAATGAGCAATAAGAGACCGAAGGTTAAGCCTTCAAGCTCATTTATTACAAACGGCGCATAAAAACTTAATGTAAAAGAGCTAAGTACAAAAGCCCATAATGCTAAAGAATATGGCTGTATCCTTCTGGCAACAATAGCCTCAACCAATATTCCTGTTCCCCAAGTGAAATATGAGATTAAAGCAAAAATTACAGCTTGCATTTAATTTGCAATTTTTAGTAATGATTCTAATGCTATAGGAAGCTCTAAAATTCCATTATCTCCGCTGAAATGTTTCATGTTGTGCATAATTATTGATTCCGCACCTAGTTTTTCTTTAAAAAAAGTATTATGCTTTATTGGGACATAAGGGTCATCGTCTGAATGAATAGCAACAAATTTATTACAATGTTTTTTAATCTTCTTCCAGTTTATTGAAGTTTGAAAAAAACTTGAAAGTTCTCCTTCATAGCCTTCGTAATCCAAGTCCTGACCAAAACCTGCTACCAACACAGCCCCACCTATTCGCTGAACCTTACTCAAAGATTCTAAGTATCTCAAGATTGTGATACACCCCAAACTATGACCGACAAAATAACAATTCTTATCCGGATTTCCTACAATTTCTGCAAGATATTGCACCCACTTTTCCATTATTGGATTTGCTGTGTCAGGCATTGCTGGAACAGATGCTTTAAACTCTCTTTTCTCCAATTCATTTTTCAACCACGGCCGCCATGATCCTTCCGGATATCCTTCCCAACCATGAATTATAAATACTTTCTTCACAGTTTTCTTAGCTCTTCTTCTATAAACCCATCCAACTCTCCATCCAAAACCGCGTCTGTATTTGAAGTTTCGAAATTGGTTCGCAGATCTTTCACCATATGATACGGATGTAAAACATAAGAACGGATTTGATTGCCCCAACCCGGAGTTTTGTACCCTCCTTTTAATTTTTTTTCCTCTTTTTTCCTTGCTTCTTCTTTAAGCGTCCAGAGTTTTCCCCGCAAAATTTTCAGGGCATATTCGCGATTCTGGGCTTGATATCTCTCTGACTGGGCAGTTACTACAATACCTGTTGGTTTATGTTTTAGTCGAACCGCAGATGAAACTTTCTGTACATTTTGCCCTCCATGCGAACTTGCCCTGTAAAAATCCCACTCTAAGTCATCTTCTTTTAAATCTACCTCTTTATCCTGAATCTGAGGTAATACCTCAACCAAAGCAAATGATGTCTGGCGTAAATTATCGGCATTAAATGGAGATTGTCTAACCAGACGATGTACACCTGCTTCGCCTTTTAAATATCCATAGGCAAATCTACCATCAATAGTTATGGTTGAACTTTTAATCCCTGCTTCTTCCCCTAATGTTTCATCGATTATCTCACATGACCACCCTTTTTTCTCTGCATATCTTGTGTACATACGCTTAAGCATTGATGCCCAATCCATAGCCTCAACTCCGCCTTGCCCTGAATGGATAGAAAGAATTGCCGAACTTTCATCGTAAGGATTAGATAAATAAAGCGCTTTCTCAAGTTTTCCTAATAATTTTTCCGCCTCCTCATATTTTCCATCGTTAACCATCCGTTGAAGAAGTTCTCCCTCCTCAATCTCTTTTTGAATTTCCGCTAATTTAATCATTTTGGAGGATGCCATTGCATGATCTTTCCAAAAATCAGGCTTAGAACTTTCCGCCTCAATAATTCTTGCTTCCTGTCTTTTTTTATCTATGTCAAACTTTTCCAATAACTTATTAATTCTATCTTTCAACTCGTCCATAGACCCAACATTATAAACTTTTACAAATATTCTGGCAAACTTCTTTTATTTGATCGCTTGGGTAATTTTTGAGCGAATTGAGATCTTTAATTAACTTTTGTATTTGGGGCGAAGACGAAGCAATTTCTGCAATATCTAATTTCGATGTTTCCTGTTTTATATAATCCAGTTTTTGCTGCAAAGAATTCTGAAGGCTCGAAGCCGATGGCAAGGAAGCGTTTTCTTGTTTTTGAGTGCTAATCCCTTTAACGGATTTTCCAAACAGATCAAATTTATTTTTTTCCAGTATAAATGTTTTGCCAAAATATCCCGCTAATCCAAGTATTATTAAAATAAATACTACGATAACAATTCTTTTTTTATTCATAAGTTCTTCTAACTTCTGCATAAACATTGTAGCAAATCCTGGTTTAATTATGGTAGACTGTAATCATGCCTAGCATCGTTAACTTAAAAAAACTTCTTGCTAAATATCCTCAGCTTTTAGTCATCTTTCCTGTAATATTAGCCCTAGCAATCATCATGACAATACTTTCGATCTTTTACTATACAAAAAACCAGACTGTCGAGACTAAGCTTAGTGCACTAACAACGCTGGAAGCAAAAGAAAAAAAGAAACTCGAAATGATAGAAGAAGAATTAAAGGAACTTAAAGCCGAAGATCAGTACATTGTTAATCAAGAATTAAAAGAGAATATAAGAAACGTAGAAACAACCTACAAAAAGGCAGTTACCGCGTACGAGAAACTCTTGGATCTAAAAACGCAAACCAAAAATACAACTAAATTTGATGATTTATTTGCCGAAAGTCTTACATACTTATCCCAAAGAAATTATGCGTCAGGAAGTTCCACTCTTAATAATTTGACTAAACTTATAGATGATGAGAAAGCAAAAATCGCGGCAACATTTGTTATTCCTGAAACTGTCAAAGCCAACAATGCTCCGCCAAACAGTGGATATAGCAGGCAATCTGTAAATAGCGATATAGGGACTTATCTTGTGGATATAGTTGCGGCAGATCTTAATTCAACTAAAGTAATAGTTGATACCGCATCTGATTCTGATTGCTCAAACAATTGTCCTGTTTTATCTTTAGGTGATTACGTTAATAGAAACGGAGCATTCGCGGGTGTTAACGGAGCGTATTTTTGTCCGGCAGAATATCCAAGCTGTACAGGTAAAACTAACTCATTTGATACTCTGCTTATGAACAAAAATAAAACATATTTTAATTCTGAAAATAATAAATACAGCAGCGTTCCTCTTATATATTTTTCCGGTAATTCTGCAGGAGTAAGAGGTCAATCTTTAGATTGGGGAAGAGATACTGGATCGGACATGGTACTGGCCAACCAAGGGCTACTTCTATCCGGAGGAAATATTGCTTTTGGGGGAGATGGAGATCCTAAGAAAGGAAGCAAAGGAACAAGAAGTTTTGTCGGAAATAAAGGAAACACTGCCTATATTGGCGTTGTTCATAGCGTAACTGTTGCAGAAGTTGCCCATGTTTTAAAAACATTGGGACTTGAAAATGCTCTAAATCTTGACAGCGGCGGATCGGTTGCGCTTTGGAGTGGTGGATATAAAGCAGGCCCCGGCCGCAATCTCCCAAACGCGATATTGTTTGTGAGAAAATAAACATGCCTCTTTAACCTACAAGACGGACATTTAAACTAATTCATTTTTGTTCAGAGTGTAACGCTATGTAGTAGCGTACTTTGGAAAAAGTTAAAAGTTTAGACTACGACATATTGACAAGGACAACTAAGTATTATATCTTATGGTTAAGAGGTATTATTATGCCAGAAGCTGGAACCCCTGAACAAACACCTAAGCAGACAGGTGAAAATTTAAGACAAAAAACGAGAAGGATAATGGGAAAATTTGGAGTTGGAAAGAAGGACATAGTTGTTTCAAGTACAGGAGCAAATCGAACAGGAGCAGATGAAGCTCCTAATCAAATGCCTAATTCTGAAGATAAAAATCCAAGACAAAAGATGATAGAAGTGATGAATGAATTAGCTTCTAAAAGAAATGAGCTTGGTGTCTTAGGTGTAGGATCAGATCCAAATGATCCCGATAAAAGAGTTGAAATTTTTATTGAGCCTGTTAACGCAATAAAAGATAAGTCTCCAGAAGATGGAGGAGACAGTGACATTGTTATTGCTACAACACAAGGATTTTTTGCGATTCGTTTTACAGGTTCACCTGAAGGGCAAAGTGCTGCTGCTAATTTAGGACGCGATTTATCGTGGATGTGGACTGGGGCAGTTGGAGGCATCGGCAAGGACAAAATCACAATAACCGATACGTTTAGCCTCGAAAGAGCTGGGAAATATAATGAACTAGTCTTAAAATTTAATTTATTTGCTCCTAACCATGAGTATGCAGAACGTGGTAGGTTTGCTCCATCTTTTGACAACAGCAATAAAAGCGTTCTTGTTTCAAAAATTGTTCCAGTCGGCAAAGATACAGTTGACAGGGCATTTGATGCCAGTAGAGAAAAAGCAAGAGAATCAAAGATGCCCGATGCAAAGTCAGCGCTTAGATCTATGGACACTAATGCTGCAGCAGATTCTATTCTTGACAAATTAGAAAACAGTTAATCATTTTATGGATGCCGGTAGCGAACTGCCAAAGGATCAGCCAAATCCAGAAAGACCAGTTTCTAACTTAACGCAAGAAAAAAATAGGGCAATCTTACGTTCTATTTTTGAAAATGGAATCCTCGCTCCTCACGGAGTTTACAAAAGAGGACAAAAGACTTTCTCTTCAAATACTTCTTCGGAAAGAACACCAACGGTTGTAGGAAACATCTTTAATCCTACACTTGATGCTGATTACGATCAAGACAAGGATGAAGTGACGTTAAAAATTAAAGAGAACGAAAACGTTCTTTTTCATCGTCAGGGAGGACGATTTTTTCCACCAAAATACTATTACCAAGGTTTTATTGACCTACAAGAAGGAAAAGATACTCAACGTTCTCAGCTAGTGAATGATTTGGTATTAGATCAAGCGTTATACTATGGATGGAGCGCGGTATTGCCTGTGATGGCTGAGCGGCCTTGGATTATTCCCGATGGCAATTTTAGCGAAAGCAATCAACCTTATCGAGATCTAAAAGAATCGGAATGTGTCGCTCGAATGCAGGCTTCGATTCTAGCGGTTGCCGATCTTAAAGATATTAAAAAGATGAGAAAAGAAATGTCGGTTTTTAATCTGCCAAGTTTGACATCAGGACCTCTTGAATACTTGGTTGAAAAAGGCGTTCCATTTGAAGGAATTAAATATTTGATTGTACCTGCACATCTAAAAGAAGAAATAGAAAAGATTTTCCCGGAAGAAATTATAAAACAAAAAGTCCGTTTTGTTGAAAATACAAAAAAAGACGTAAGCGTATATAAATGGTGGAAAGAAATGCAAGTTCCTGATTATGAAGGAGCGTTGCGGCAATTAACTGATGAAAATCCAGGCGAACAGTTTTGGATTCATGGTATTCGTTTAACAATCCCCACAGATATATGGCAGGAGGAAAAATGGGAAGAGTATAAAGGCTTTGAAAGAGATAGAAAAAAGGTACTTTAAGAGGATAACAAGCCTACTTAATCGCCTTGCTGCTAAACCTACCATTACACCCTCGGGTATTCGACTCTGAGAGATGAACTTTCAAGCTCAGACTCGAATGATGTGTTTTACGATTGCAATAATATCTTTTGACTTTTGTGATTAATCCATGATATTATTAGAGAATGAATACTAATATTGCCATACAAAAAACAGAATATCAGAAAATTATTTCTCTTCCTTTGACGTTGGAACAAATTGCTTTCTCATTGAAACAGCTTTCAAGAACTGACTTAGAAATTCTTGAGGAATTGATGGATAAAAAATTTCAAAAGACGATTCTTTCTCGAGGAAAAGAGATAGTTTCCCAATATAAAAAGGGGCAAACCGATTCTCTCAAACAACTTCAGCGAGATTTTGGAAAGTGAATAATATCTCATTTACTCTTGAAGCCCATAAGGCAGTAAAAAAGGATCTGAAAAAGATTTATCCTAAAGCAGCAAAAGAGATTGTTAACAAGGTTATACCTCATATTTTAGAAAATCCATCTATCGGTCTTCCATTGGTAGGAATACTAAAAGGATATTCTAAAATTGAATTTCATTATCAAGGTGTAAGTTACAGAATTGTGTATAACATAGATCGTGAGATGAAGATTGTTTTTATTATCGCTGTAGGATCAAGGGAAAAAATTTACGAGAGATTGATGAGAAGAATATCGTAATAAAATATACCCAGTGACATGTTAGAATAAATTTATGAATTTAAAAAATCTTCAGGAAAAAATAAAGATATTAAATGAAAAAACTGCGACGCAGTACAGACTTTATTCTCAAAAAGAAAAAGAGATCTTAACTAAAACAGTTAAGTTGAATGAAGAAGTGGGGGAATTATGCAACGATATACTCTCAATTCTCAAACTTCAAAGAAAAGCAAAACTGCAAAAATTTGACAGAAGAAATATGTACGAGGAATTTGCCGATGTTATAATAACTGCTATGCAACTGGCAATTGCCGCGGGTGTTGATGTAGAAAGAGCAGTTGGCGATAAGCTGAAAAAAATTGATGAAAGATATCTAAAAGAACGTTATCTAAAAACTGCTCCCAAAAACAAATGAGGGTCTTTCAAAAAATATATAATGTAGTTTCTCTAGTCCCCAAAGGAAGAGTCATAACCTACAAACAAGTAGCAGAACTTACCAATACTAATAATCCGCGAGTTGTTGGATTCGCGATGCATTCAAACAAAGATACAAAATTAATCCCATGCCATCGTGTAGTAGGAATCACCGGTAAATTAACCGGTTATGCGCGCGGAGGAATTTTAATAAAAAAAGAAATACTAAAAAAAGAAGGAGTATATTTTTTAGATAATGAAACTGTCGATCTTAACAAAAACCTTTATAAACCAACAAAAACACTTCTTGTCTATTTTCATCTTCTTTTTAAGTTTGATTATCCGGGCAAATGGCCGTGGTACGACAACGATAAACCTCATACAATGGATGAAATAGTAATAGGAAGCATTCTAACCCAACATACAAATTGGAATAATGTTCAGCGGTCAATTGAAAATTTAAGAAAAGAAAAGGCAAATAATATTAACTCAATTTATAAACTGGCATTAAAAGATATTGAAAAATTAAAACGCTTAATAAAACCATCCGGTCTTTATAATCAAAAGGCAGAAAGACTGTTTGCGTTTTCAAAGTTTGTTATTAGCAATCATAAATCGCTTCAGCACTTATCAAAGCTTCAAACAGATAAAATTAGGAACAAACTACTTTCTATAAAAGGTGTTGGTAAAGAAACTGCAGACACAATTCTTCTTTACGCTTTTAACAAACCGATCTTTATCATTGATAACTATACGAAAAGATTTATTGATAAACATAATCTTACCGTAAAAAAAGAGTATGACGAACTTCAAAATTTCTTTATGAAAAACCTACCAGCTAACACAGAGGTTTACCAAAACTACCACGCCCTTATCGTGCAGTGGGGGAAGAAGATCTCTTTGCCTCTTTAATGTCCTTATGCAGCTCTTTTTTTAAGGCCTCCGCGGTTTTTTTAATTTTTTCTTCTATATTGTCAATATTTTTTTTTAGGTGTTCCCAGACTTTATCGTGCTGTTCCGACGCAAGATGCGATAAAAAGATTTTTTTATTTTCCTCCGAAAGTTTCGATAAAATCGCGTCAAGAATAGCATGATGAATATTATTTTCAGCAAGTTCAATCAAATGGCGTCTTTCTTCCTTCGATAAGTCCATTTCACCTAACTCAACGCTTAGCGTTGATGTTTCGACAATATGACTATAAAAATGCTTACCCATAGCTTTGTTTTGGAACAATAGGTCCCAAAGGAATTGTATCATTTGGATCGTCGATAAAAAAGTAGATAACCGGACCTTTTTTTGCCCCGTCCTCTCGTTCTAAATAATCCATAACCTCCGGCGATCCGCCCAAATGTTTTCCTGTCCATTCAGCAGGCCCAGCATCGCCAATCACAACTACCATCGCTTTACCATTTTCAGGATTAACAATCAACATCTTCCTGAATTTAAAAAAATCTCTATACTCTTCAACTCTACTGTTATAATCTGGAACTAAAAACGTTTGCACTGCCAAATAATATTTTTCTCTTAGTTTATCTTTTTGGGTCATCTGCTCTTCCGATAAGGCAAAATATCTCCAAGCTCCAAGACCAGGAGCCATGCCTGACGACCAAAACTTATCCTGTTCCTCCTTTGTGTCAAAATGCGTATACATATTATCTCCCGGAAAACGAGCTAAATGCTGTTCTGCTCCTATTAATCCATAACTTCTGTTAAGCCGCTTATTATCAAGTTCTGCGGTGACTCGAAAACCAAAATCGCCAGATAAAATATCCGCAATTTTATTTTCTTCATTAACTGTTAAAGGCCTCATTGCACTTGGCAAAATCAGAGACAGATCCGATATCAAAGAAGAAGTAACGTCAACATCTTTTTTTGTTTCGTTACTGACAATAAGTAGTGGGTTTTTGGGAAGAAGCGGAACGCTTGGACCTGCAAGAAGCAATATCCCTCCAAGAGATCCAATCGCAAGCTGTTTAGAGTTACCAACAAGCCATTCAAGAGAATCTTTATGCTTTTTCCAAAGTTTCTCTCGTAGTTTTTTGGACCGAGCAGTCCACTTTTGACTTAAATGTTTATAATGCGGCCTTGCAGATATCATCTGTTTTTCACCCTATTCGCGAACCTAAAACCCTAGAGACTTCCTCAATTGTAGTGACGCCTTGAAAAACTTTCTCCATTGCCGCGTCCCTTAGGCTTCTTGCCTTTTTCCTTTGAATAAGCGCGGATATATATGAAGGAAGTTTATATTCGATAATGCACGTTTTTATCTCCTCGTCAAAATACACCACTTCAAAAACTCCGGTTCTTCCAAGATATCCCGTGTTGCCGCATTTATCGCAACCCCGGCCTTTTTGGAAATTAATAGGAGTAGTATGGTGTTCTATTAAATTTCTGGTGTAAGTATCAAGCTTTTCAAGTTCCTTTATCGCATATGGTTCTTTGCACGAATCGCAAATCTTTCTTACCAACCTTGTCGAAATCACGCCCTTTATTGTCTGGGCAATTATTGAATTCGTGACCCCAAATTCAAGAAAGCGAGTAATAAGCGCCGGCACATCAAAAGTATGAAATGTAGTAAGTATCAAAATACCTGTCAGGGTTGCCAGTATGGCCATTTGCGCTGTGTCAACATCTCTTATTTCTCCCAACATAACAACGTCCGGATCTTGCCTAACAACAGATCTCATAGCCTTTACATAACTTAACCCTATGCTCTCATTAATCTGGGTTTGGCGTATATTGGTCATTTGATATTCTATTGGATCTTCAAGAGTAATAATATTTTTGTTCGGCTTATTTAATGCGTGAATAATCGAATAAAGAAGATTTGTTTTTCCCGATCCTGTCGGACCGGTTGTTAAAACCATCCCGGACGAACTGGAAATAAGCTTATTTACAAGCTCCAGCTGATCGGGCAATAAACCTAATCCTTCAAGCCTGATTAAAATATCCTCTCTATTTAATATACGAAAAACAATAGTTTCTCCATATAAGGAAGGCAATACCGAAACTCGAATGTTATAAACTTTATTCATATAATTAAATTCAAAGTGGCCATCTTGAGGCAACCGTCGTTCTGTAATGTTCATGTTTGACATTACTTTTATCATGGAAATAATATTGTCCTGCAGGTGATTTCCTAAAACTTCAATTTGCTGGAGAAGTCCGTCTATCCTAAACCTAATGTTAAGAGTATCTCTTTCTGGTTCGATATGAACATCGCTCGCGCGCTTCGCAATAGCGTTATGCATAGTATTTTCAAACCAGCTGCTTACGTCTTGGGGTTGATTATCCATTTTTCACCTTAATCACATCGTATACTTTCCTAATAGAAGTTGTCAATATGATTTAGCGGAATATATTTAGGGTAAAAATTCAATTAGGGTAGTGACATTTCTTATACTTCTTCCCGCTTCCGCACCAACATTTATCATTTCGGCCGAGTTTATTTTTTCCTAATCCTTGATTAGATCCCTGATTTTTATCTGGCTGGCTTACTTCTCTACTTTGAAGAGACGGAGAAATTGATGTGTCGCCTGCTGCCTGTTTAATAACATGCTGGTGCTGATGAGGAATTATCGGTGCTTGCTGAACTTGAATTTTATAGATTCTGTGGACTATCTCATCATCGATTCCACTGATTAATTGCTCAAACATTTTGAATGCCTCGTTTTTGTATTCAACCAACGGATCTCTTTGTCCGTAACCCCGAAGGCCAATGCCTCCTCTTAAGTTTTCAATTGCATCCAAGTGATCCATCCAAAGATTATCAACAACCGATAGTATTACAAATCGCTCTATTTGACGCATTAGTTCTTTTCCCAAATGCTGCTCTCTTTTTTCGTAAACATCTGTTGCGATTTTTGAAAGAAGATTTATTCTTTCATCAGTCGTTGACAACCTTTCGATCTGCTGAACTAATTGTTTTTTAGAATTTTCGTCAAATGGAATAATCGTAACAAAATCATCACTGATTTTTTCTCCTTGAGATTTATCACCAGTATCAATTTCGCTACTATAAAGATTAACAATCGTAGCAATTGCCATATTTATTTTTTCTAGCATTTCATCTTTAGTCGAACTCTCTTTTTCCGAAGTTCCTTCTAATATCTTTCTTCTCCTTTTGTAAATAATCTCTCTTTGCTTATTTAAAACATCATCGTAGTCAACCAAATGCTTTCTGATATCAAAATTAAACCCTTCAACCTTACTCTGTGCTTGCTCAATTGCTCTTGACACAATCATATGTTGCAGGGGCATATTTTCCGGCATGTTAAATCTAGTCATAAGATTAGAAATAGTCTCTCCTCCAAAAATGCGCATTATCTCATCATCAAGACTTACAAAAAAACGTGATACTCCCGGATCGCCCTGACGACCTGATCGTCCGCGCAGCTGGTTGTCAATCCTTCGCGACTCGTGCCGCTCGGTACCAATCACATAAAGCCCGCCGGACGCAACAACCTCATTATGCTTTTTTTCCCATGCTTTCCATTCGGTTGTCCCTACCTTTTCTTTTCCATCCTCATATTTTGGTGTATCGCCACCCAAAATAATATCTACCCCTCTTCCCGCCATATTGGTCGCAACAGTAATTGCGCCTTTTTCTCCGGCCTTTGCAATTATTTGCGCCTCTTTTTCGTGATTCTTGGCATTTAAGATTTCATGCTTTACGTTACGGCGCCTTAACAATTGAGATATTAATTCGTTTTTCTCAATCGAAGTAGTTCCTACCAAAACCGGTTGTCCCTTTTTGTACGCTTTTTCTATTTCATCCGCAACTGCTGACAACTTTGCTCTGCCTGTTTTATAAACAAAATCGTTATGATCTTTTCTCACCATCGGCTTATTTGTAGGAATAACTACTACCGGAAGATTGTAGATCTTATGAAATTCCCTTGCTTCTGTTACAGCTGTACCGGTCATTCCTGCTAATTTTTCGTACATACGGAAATAATTTTGCAAAGAAACAGTAGCCAGTGTCTTTGACTCTCTCTGGATTGTGACCCCTTCTTTTGCCTCAATTGCCTGGTGCAAACCTTCAGATAAGCGTCTTCCCATAAGTAGCCGTCCTGTAAACTCATCAACTAAAATAACTTGATTATCCTTCACTATGTAGTCTTTTTCTTTCTTAAATAGTGTTCGCGCCTTAAGCGCTGCTTCCAAATGATAGACAGTATCAAAATCCTTTTCATAAATATTGCTAATTCCATACAGCTTTTCTATTTTCCCAATTCCATGATCTGTTAAATGAGCGGTTCGCAATTTCTCATCAATTTTATAATCGATTTCCGAATTCAATTTCTCGATTAATTTTGCGTATTCATAATATTTTTGCGCCGGCGCTTCATCTGGCGCCGATATAATATGAGGCGTTCTAGCTTCATCAATCAAAACTGAATCTACTTCGTCAACAACAGCGTAGTAATAATTTTTTTGAACCAGATCTTTTATATCTTGCGCCATATTGTCCCTTAGATAATCAAACCCAAACTCGGAATTTATTCCATATACAATATCAGCTTCATAAGCTTCTTTTCTCGTGACGGGCTTTAGATGCGCTAATCTAAATTCCGAAGCGTCCCGGTCTAAATGTTCAAAATCAAAAACAAATGACTGCTCGCTAATAATAGTAGAAACTTTAAGTCCCAAAAGATTAAATGCAGGACCCATCCAACCGGCGTCTCGGCGGGCAAGATAATCATTAACCGTCACCAAATGAACACTTTTTCCTGTTAAGCTATGCAGGTATAATGCGGGAATTGCGGAAAGAGTTTTTCCTTCACCTGTTTTTTGCTCTGCGATTTTTCCCGATGCTAAAACAACACCCGCAATAAGTTGAACATCATAATGTCTTTGACCTATTGTTCTTTTTGCTGCCTCGCGAACTAAAGCAAAAGCTTCCGGTAAAATTAGATCCAAAGGCTCACTCTCTGCTACCCTTTCTCGAAACTCCTGCGTTTTTTTAGGAAAGTCTTTATCTTTTAACTTTTTTGTTTTTTCCTCAAGTCTATTGATTTGCAAGACCAGAGGTTTTATTTTGTTTATTTCTTTTTCGTTTGAGTCGAATATCTTATTGAAAATATTGAACATACACTCATTTTACCACAAAAAACCCCCCACCGTATTAGGGTGAGGGGTTACCAACTGATCAATTGGTAATGCTCCAAATAGCTTACCAATTACTTCTTCTTCTTCTTTTTCTTTGCCATTTTAGAATCACCCCCTTTTTAAATGTGATAATAATATCCTGAATAATTTTTTAATATTTGTCAAGTAAAATACCTTGCTTCAAAATTGATAGTTTAGACCTTTAAATAAAGAAGAAAAATGAAGCTCAAAAATGATAATTTTAAATTAAAATTATGCAAATTGTTCAATTGTTGAATTGTTAAATTGTTGAAAATCTATCGGTAACAATGTAGCAATTTAGCAATATAACAATTATTCTTTAGGTTTTATTACAGACTTACCAACATATTTTCTCAGCGCCTCTGGTACAACTACCGAACCATCTTCCTGTTGATAATTTTCGAGAATCGCAATTATAGTTCTGCCAATTGCAAAAGCAGTACCATTAAGAATATGGGAATATTTTTTTTCATTGCCATCCTGATATTTAATATTCAGTCTTCTTGCCTGAAAATCTGTTGTTGTTGATGTTGATGTAACTTCTCTGTATTTTCCCTGTCCGGGCATCCATGCTTCTATGTCGTATTTTCGGGCGATTGGAAATCCTAAATCGCCGGTACACATTTTTACAACCTGGTATGGAATTTCCAAAAGTTGAAATAATTTTTCCTCAAGAGATAAAAGGTATTCGTGTTCTTTATCGTCATCTTCTTCTGTAACAAAAGAAACCATTTCTACTTTATCGAACTGATGAACCCTTAAAATTCCTCTTGTATCTTTTCCATAACTTCCTGCTTCTCTCCGAAACGCGGACGAAAATCCAACATAACGCTTGGGTAATTCTTTTTTTTGAAAAATTTCATCCTTATGCATTGGAACAATTGAATGTTCTGCAGTTCCAACCAAATACAATTCCTTTTTTTCTTCGGGATCATTCAAATTGTAGTAATCTTCATTTCCTCCCGCTTGCCAATACCCAAGACCTTCTGTAATTTCTTTGTGAATTAGTACCGGAGGAATTATCGGAGTAAAACCTTCCGAAGTCAAAACTTCTAATACTAATTGAACTAATGCAAATTCTAAAAGCGCTCCTTCGTTTTTTAAATATGCAAATCGTGTTCCGGAAACTTTTGCTGCTCTTTTTACATCAATTATATCTAAACCTTCACCAAGATCCAGATGATCTTTTGGAGTAAAAGAAAATGGAGACGGAAGCATGTGTTTTCTAATAACTTCATTTTCCGATTCATCTTTTCCAACCCTTACGTTAGCTTTTGGAAGATTTGGAATTTTTAATAGCCATTCATGAAGTTCTTCTTCGACCGACTTTAATGCGTGTTCTTTTATCTCCAATTCGTTTTTAACTCTTTTTCCTTCTTCAATATATTTATTTTTTTCATTGTCAACCGCGTTTGACGCGGCTTTTGAGAATTTGTTTCTCTCTTCCCTAAGTTTTTGAACCGCAATAAAAAGTTCTTTGCATTTTGCGTCTATTTCGAGAACATGATCTATTTCAATAGCGATTCCTTTATCTTTCGCAGCCCTTTGAACCACCGATGGATTTTCCCTGATAAACTTTATATCTAACATAATTTTAGAAATTAGAAATTAGAAATTAGAAATTAGAAATTTAAATTAAAGCCTTACCTCCTTTACTATAATAGGCTTTAATTTATTGATTGCTATGTATCTATGATTATACTTCTTCATCTCACCTTTGGTCAATTCGCTTTCGTGATAGTATTTTTGAACATCAGGAAGGTAGAAAAAAGAACGATACGGATAACCATGTAAAAGTTTCATGTGCGGTTTTTTAGCAATTTCTCCTTCCACTTTTCCCATCCGGCTCCATACATTTCCATTTGGCAATGCTAAAGATACTACTAATCTAAAAACAGCTTTCCTATTATCCTCCGGTAATTTTTTTGAAACTTTTATCATATAATTTATCAAATCCTCATCGCTTGCCTCGAATCCTAGCCATCTTCTGCTTTTTATTCCAGGAGCATTATTTAAAGCTGATATCTCAATTCCTCCATCATCTGAAATCGCCGGTAACCCGCTTTTTTTGGCATAAAACAATGCTTTTTTCTGTGAATTTTCTTTATATGTTTTCCCAGTTTCTTCAATGTCATCGATAATTCCAACGTCTGATAATGAAACGAGTTGTACTGGCAAATCAGACAAAAAATCTTTATACTCCCTCAACTTCCCCGGATTCGTCGTAGCAATCAGAAGTTTTTTCATGCAGTTTCTATTCCAAACAAATCAAGTTTTCCGCCGCAATATTTTATTATTTTATCGCAAGCCTCTTGAAGGGATTTTTCAACTTGCTGTGGGGTAATATCATAAACTCCATCAACATTTATGTATAAATTTTTTGTGGTAAGTTGCACAGCCGTTCTTTGGGCATCCCGATAATTAAAATCAATATTGTATCCTCCCTTTTTATCAAAATATGCAATTTCACCATTTTTGTATTTCGTTGACTCTTTATCACCCAATAACAAAATCTCTTCCCTTTCTCTTGCAAAACGGAGAGCAGTTGGAAATTTAATAGTATCCAAATCAAATGCTCCGATTGAAACCCTATGTTTCATAACAATCAAATTGTATGCGTCAACACATGTATTAATAGTATACAAACCTTTGTTAAGAGCAACTCTTCGAAGAAGCGCTTCAGGACTTGGTCTTCGCGAATGCCAATCAATTCCTGTTGCTTTATACAACTTCCTGTAACTTTGAACTTCCGGATATTTTCCCAATTCTTCCGTTATTAAACCCTCGAGCGACTTTAACAATTCTTTTTTTTCTTTTTCTAAATTAGAGTCTGATTTTTTAATATCAACGCCTTTAATAATAGCAATACCAATAGAAACAGACGGAAATTTTTGTTTTAGATTTTGATCTATGGAAAAAATTTCGGGTCGAACCTTGTCATGCCGAATTAGTTTCGGCATCTCGACTGAAACGAGATCCTGAACCGAGTTCAGGATGACACGTAAATGCGCCGCTTCCTCAAACCTCTTCTGAACAAACTCTTTCTCAAGCGATAAGATCAACCATCCTGCCTTAGGACCGTGATCTTTCCCGATTAACGACAGATAAATTGCTGCAAACGCATCTTTCGATGGAAGACTTATTTCTTTTGACCATTCATATAATTTTTTTTGGAACTCTTCAGCATCCCATTTTTTTTCAAGCTCTGATGCAATTTTTTTAAGATATTCCTTTTGCGCTAAAGATAAACTTTTTGCTGTATCCGGTAGTTGTTTTTGCACCTCAAACTTTTCAGATTCTGCAGCATATTTCTCAAGCCAAATTCTTGCATATTTTACCCATTCCCCTAAGTTTTCTTTTTTTATCTCCTGCTCCATATTGGGCATTTGCACCCAATGAACAAGTTGCGAAAATCTAACGATTGGAGGCTTTTGAGGTTTATTAACTTGCGACAATTCAAATATTCGAGCTAAGTCTTCATCTTTTTTATTGTAATAAGCATCCGCTGCCTTCTGATAATCATCGAATAACTTTGGAATTGTATCGCCTGATGGATCAAAGTTAATTGCCTGATTAATTTTTGTTTTTACCATTAAAAATCGCAAAAGCTCAGGCGGTAATATTTCCAGCATCTCAGACGAAGACGAACCAAGTCCTTTGGAGGAAGACATCTTTCTTCCGCCAACCAGGAAAAATTCGTATCCTACCGGATAAGGAACAGGATAATTAAGAACTCTTTTGCATACCAAAGATGCCAAATCATGCGAACCGCCCCTGCTCATATGATCTTTACCAGCACCCTCAACTGTTACTCCAATTGCTTTCCATTTACACGGCCATTCAACTTTCCAAGGAAGTTTACCAACAACTCCATCAATGCTACTAAACGGTGATATCTCTCCTTTAAATCCGCATCCTTTTGTCCACTTTACTTTCTCAATTTCGCAGACAAATGAAACTTTCTCTCCATCCCAATCAAAAACTCGAGTTGTTGATTGTTTTCCGCATTTAGGACAAAATACCGAAAAAGGGAACCAATCGCTTGCCAATTTTCTTTTATAAAGTTCCTCATATATTCCCCTAATAACTTCTGCTTTATCCAAACATATCTTTATCAAAGGATTCATTTTACCGCTTAAATATAAATCACTCGCCCACAAAATTTCCGAATTACACCCAATTGCCGTAAAAACATCTATAAACTCCTGAGCATAATAATCTGCGTAGGATTTAAAACCTTCAACCGGTGATGGGACTTTGTAAAGAGGCATTCCTAAATACTTTTCGAATTTTTCGCGTGAGAGATATACAGGCAAAGCGTCCATTGGATCATGATTGTCAAAAATATAAGTATATTTTGCTTTAACACCTTTTGATAACAATGCTTTGTACACCAAATCATGAATTACAACCCCACGCAAAGCGCCAACGTGAATTCTTCCGGATGGAGTTTTCATGTCATCTACCCACTCAAGAGGTAATTTTCTTTTTTTTAAATCCTCAGCAACCTTATCCGCCCAAAACATAGTTGTATTATACATGATTTAATATTTTAAAAACTTTAAGAAGCAGTAATTCTTGTACCTTCGCAAATACGATTGAAGGTATTTTTGACACAAAGAACAATACCTGTACCAAAAAGGGGTTCTAATGTTTTCCCATACAAAACTTTGTTTCTATTTTTAGCCATAGCATCTGCTTCTTTATATGTCATTTTATCTATAAATTTTGCGTCAGGATTTTTATTGGGATCGTCTGTAAATACACCATCTACATCTGTCCATATCCACACTTCTTTTGCATCCAAAGCCCAGCCAAGAATGGACGCTGTATAATCAGATCCTCCTCGTCCTAAAGTCGTAATCCTTCCATCTCTGGTCGCTCCTATAAAACCAGTAACAATCGGTATTACTCCTTTTTTAAGCATTGGGTTTATACGATAAGTCGCTTTTATCTTCGTTTGTTCAAAATCGGGTCTTGCCTCTCCAAAATTATCATCTGTTTCGATGATATCAAATGCATCAACTACTACTGATTGTAGTCTTTCCTGCTGGCATTTTGCCTCTAGAATCCTCGCACTCATGCGTTCACCATAAGAAAGAATTCTATCTCTGGCTTCTCCGCTTACAGTTATATTGCCTGATGCAGAACTGACATCATTTCTGAGCCCAATAAATAAATCACGCAATTTTTCTTGCAAACCTTTTTTCTGAATCATAGAAAGTCCTATTTCGTTGCTTGCAATCATATGTTTATCAAAAATTGCCCTAAGGTCTTTATTGATACTGGTTGTATCGGATTTTTTTATACCATCAACTACCGAAACTAAAAGGTTTGTAACGCCACTCATCGCTGAAGGAACAACGACTAACGATTTTCCATCCCTATAATGCCCAGAAACAATATCTGCAACAATCGTTATCTCTTTTGCTCCACCCATTGATGTTCCTCCAAATTTCATGACATATAAAGGACTACGTCTTTCCTTCTCTAAAGACGAATTTATATCCAAATAATGAGTACTAAGATTTTCTCCCTCGATGTTTATCATATTTATCTCCCAAACCAATAAAAAAACCCCTCATCTGAGGGGCTATATTTTTGCTGATTTTAATTTATTTTATGCGTTAAAACCAAGACAAAAACCCCTCATAAAGGGTTGCTTCTTGGTTCTCTTTAATAAAGAAACAATTTGTATATTCATAAAAAACTTACGTACAATTATAGCACATACTGTCAAGAAACAATCTCTACTTCAAGCTCCGGAGAAAAGCCGAAGGTTTGGAAGAATTTTTCTTTTATTTTTTCTATTATCGAGATAACATCAGCAAACTTTGCGCCATCAACATTTACAATATAGTTTGCATGTTTTTTTGAAACTTCTGCCCCTCCAATCCTAAAACCCGCAAAACCAAGTCTTCGTATCACATATCCCATTGATGCTTTATTATGCCATTTTTCCTTAACTAGCTCCGACATATCCTCCCAAATACTGAGCATCTTATCAACTTCCTCTTTTTTTGTTATATTTTTAAAAACAGATCCACACGAAGGAAAACCACTGGGATGATTTTTATTTCTATACGCAATTTTTGCAAAGTATGTTTCTTTTGCTTTTTCAAGCTCCTCTTTTGACGCTTTTTGTAATTGAAACGTCACAGAAACTACCAATATATCTTTACTTCGTTTAATAAAACTATCACGATACCCAAACTCCAATTGCTCCCTTGTTAACTCTTCCAGCGAATATCCTTCGTCTAACAATTTAACAATTTCAACAGTATTAACAACATCTTTTATTTCTCCACCAAATGCTCCAACATTACCCCGAACAGCACCGCCAACTGTACTTGGCAAACCTCCTGCCCATTCAAGCCCAACTAAGTTATTTTCAAAAGAAAACTTTATTACATCATCCAATAATTCTGATGCAAATGCTTCAATTAAATTTTCTCCAATAAGTTTTATCCCCGAAGATTCTCCTTTGGAGAAACACAAAATCGCTCCATCAAAAAAATTTTCGCTCATCAAAAGATTTGAACCAAGACCAACCGGAAGTATTTTTTGGATCTTATTTTTTTTAACAAAATCCAAAGCCCCTAAAAGATCTTCTTTATTTTCGATTTTTAAAACGTACCGCGCGATTCCGCCAATTTTGTAATAGAGAATTTTCGAAAGAGGATAGTTTTTATAAACAATCATGAGGGAATTATAGCACTTTTAGCTCTTTTGCGACTTTCCTGAAGGCTTTAATTCCAAAATCCAAATCTTTCCTTGAATGAGAGGCAGATGGAATTACTCTAATTCTTGCCTTTCCTTTTGCTACCATTGGAAATACAATTGGTGTTGCAAAAACGCCTTCTTCAAAAAGTTTTGCGCTAAACTTTTTTGCTATTTCTTCATCCCCAAGCATTACCGGCGTAATCGGAGTCTTTGAATATCCAGTATCAAAACCTAATTTTTTGAATTCTGATTTTATATAGTTGACATTATCCCACAATTTCTTAACAACAGCATCCGATTCCTGAAGAATCCTGACTGCTTCCAAAGCTGCTGCCGCATCCGGAATAGTCAGTGCTATAGAAAAAAGCCTTTGTCTTGCTTTTTGATTAAAAAAATCAATTAACGTTTTTCTTCCCGAAATAAATCCTCCTATGACAGAAAATGCCTTTGAAAGACTCCCGATTTCAATATCTACTTTACCCAAAAGGCCAAAATGATCCACAATTCCCCGTCCGCCCTTACCCATTACGCCCTCGCCATGCGCATCATCAACCATCGTTAATGCTCCGTATTTTTTTGCTAACCTAACAATCTCAGGAAGAGGCGCCAAATCCCCATCCATTGAAAATACCCCATCTGTAACTATCAAAACAACTGGTAACTCTCCGTTTGACTTTGGAGCTTGAGAAAGTCTGCCTGCTTGTTTCAACTGTTCTTCCAGGCTTTTTGAATCTGCGTGTTTATAAATAAATTTATTTTTAACCTGAGAAAGTTTTATCGCGTCAATAATTGATGCATGATTCAGCTCATCAGAAATTACAATATCTTCTTTGCCGATGATTGTCTGAATGGCCGCGCAATTAGCCATATAAGCGCTTGAAAAAACCACCGAAGCTTCTGTTCCCTTAAATTCTGCGATTGCTTTTTCAAGCTCAAGGTGAAGTACGTGTGTTCCGGCAAGCGTTCTATATCCGGTTCCAATGCCATATTTGTCAACCGCAACCTTTACTGCTTTTTTGAGCCGCTCATCAACTGCAAATCCTAAATAATGGCTGGAGCAAAAATTAAGCTGCTTTTTACCATTGATAGTAAGATATGCTCCTTGCCCGGATTCAATGGTCTTAGGAATCGCACCCAATTTCACAACGTCTTCTAATTTTTTATAGAAATTATCGATTCTGCTCATATACTTACACACTGTCATACCGAATTTATTTCGGCATCTCGAACGGAACGAGATCCTGAAACAAGTTCAGGATGACAAATGATATAGTTACGGGGTCAAAACTACTTTACCACATTCTCCTGATTTCATCACTTTCATTGCTTTCTCGAACTCTGAGAGCTTAAATCTGTGAGTAATGATTTTTCGCAAGTCCACTTTTCCGGAAACCAGTAATTTTGTTGTGTCCTTCCATGTTTCCCAAATCATTCTGCCGAATACAGATTCTATAGACAATTCTTTATTAATCATATATTTTCCCCAATCGATATTTATATTCTCCTTAGGAATTCCAAATGCAATAATTTTTCCCGCAATTCTTGCCGCATCAAGTCCAATCTGAATTCCGAGTCTATTTCCGCTCATTTCCAAAACTACGTCAAATGTTCCATACTCCTTTTTATCAAGCTTATCTGTTACGCGATCAAATCCGATTTTCATAGCAAGTTTTCTTCTGAATTCCCTCCTGTTTACCCCAACTACTTCTTTTGCCCCATATGCTTTTGCTACCATTCCGGCACAAAGCCCTGTAGGACCAAGCCCCATAATTAAAACTTTCTTGCCTTTTACATTTGCCTTAGTTACTACATTAACAGCATTACCTAAAGGTTCCTGAACACTCATTGCTTCAACCGGAATTTTTGGATCATTTTTCCAAGTGGTTCTTAAAGGAATTGTCGCGTATTCCGCAAAAGCGCCATTCCTTCCTATTCCAAAAAGCTTCATATTTTCGCAAATATGATAATTTTTAATTTCGCACTGATAGCAATTAAGGCAGAAAATGTGCGTTTCCGATGAAACCAGATCGCCAATTTTAATATTGGTTTTAGATTTTGTATTAATTTCAACAACTTTTCCAACCATTTCATGTCCTATTATCTGCGGAGGCTTTATGTGCCCGGCAGCCCAAGGAGTCCAATCATAAATACTAATATCGGTGCCACATATTGAGGAATGAACCACTTTAACCAAAACTTCGTCTTTTTGGGGCTTTGGAATCGGGACCTGTTTAAATGAAACTCCCGGAGCAGCTTTTTCTTTTAATACGGCACGCATTTTAGTTTGTTTTATGCTCATATTATTTAGTCGCAAAAATCAGGAGAATCATTCGGATCCGAAATTATCCTATGCTAATGACCGAATAGCCAATTTTTCCGGCAGGGGCATCTACTTCGATTTTCTCTCCTACTCTTCTTCCAATTAATGCCTTGCCCAATGGTGACTCATGAGAGATTTTTTTCTCTTTAGGATCTGCTTCCCATTCTCCAACCAACATGAATGTCTCCTCTTTACCTTTTATATTTAAGGTAACCTTTGACCCCAGCTTTACTGTGCCACTTGTTGTCTTACTATCCCTAATAAGAACCGCTTGTTTTAATAACTCCTCAAGCTCATCCAATCTACCGTCTATAAAAGAAAGTTCCTCTCTAGCCGCAACATACTCTGCATTCTCAGATAAATCTCCCTGATTTCTTGCCTGAGAAACCCGGCCTAATACCTCCGGACGCCTGACTTTAGATAATTCCTCGTATTCTTTTTTAAGCTCTGATATACCTTCTTTTGTTAAAAAAATCTTTTTATCCATATTGTTTAAAGTAAAACAAAAATCCCTCCAAATTTAAATAAGCGAGGGATAATATCTATAAAGCCAACAAAAATATATAGCAAAACACCTTGTTTGTCAATGACCTCTAGTATAGCTTCTTAAATTGATCAATTAGACTATAAGCGACTTTCTTAGTTTTTTCAGACACATTAACCATTACTATTCCTTCATTCGGCTGTCCATAAAAAATAACTGACCCCAATGGAACACCAAGGATTAAAGGCAAGACGGAAAGGTCTTCCTCGCCTTCTATTTGAAGTATAATTCGCTGATTGTCTTCTTTTAATTTAAAGATTTTTGATATCGCTTTAAAAAGCGATGGAGTAATGCAACCTGCCGGATTGTTAACTTTAAAAATTTTTTCTCCTCCGGAAAAACCAAGCCCCGCAAGGCTTGAGAACTTTTTCTTTCTTGCGACCTTAAAATCTATAACTGAAATATCTTGATTAAACCCCAAGTCATTAAAAGTTTTAGTAGTAACATCTCCTACAGTTATTATATAAGGATTGTCAGTCATTCTGGTCGAAGATCCAGGATCTCCATTGTCATTCTGAACTTGCTCGCCTCGCGGCGAAGCGGGTTTCAGAATCTCGGGAATATCATTATTTTTCAAAAGTTTACCAAGTGGCATCTTAACATATGCCCGTACTGATTCTGAAATAAATAATTTATGACTTAACCACAAAGGATTAATATATGATTTTCCTTCACTGTCAATTTCTCCCTTTCTTATTTTTGATGAAGAAATATATTCATTATTCTCATTTTTAATTAAAGGGCAGACCTCTATCTTTAACGGATACTTTTTTTGTTCTTTCCTTTTCAAATTAACCTTTTCTGCTCCCAATACTGTATTTTCAGAGACGATTATCGCTTCAATTGGTAAAGATTCCCATATTTTTGGGATAAAAACACTATCAATTGGCGTTATAGATATTTTCTCCAGAGCCTTTTCTTCTTTTAAGAATTTTTCAAGCTGCAGTTTTCTTATCCGGTAGCTATCAACCCCCTCAGTTTTATTCTTTTCTTTAACATAAGCATCTGTTGTCAAGCCAATAAGAAGTTTAAGGCTTTTGGATAGAGCGTATCTCAAAAACTCTCTATGTCCTTTATGAAAATGGTCAAATGTTCCTCCGCAAACAACAAGATTATACATATATTCTTAACCGCTTTTTGTATTCTTTTAATACTTTTTTTGTATAGTCGTTTGGATGAAAAGCCAGAAGGCTATCGGTAATTGTTTCGTTTGTGATATGCTTCTTAATAAACCAGAGCTGTATAGCTTTCGCAAGATTTTCAAGCGCTGAACTACGTTGAACGGAACGCATTACAACGCTGATAATAGATTCTGCGTTATTCCGCGTATAGTTCCGCTTAGTTCCGCGACTGAATGCATTAGGCAAGTAATCTTTTATCCATTCATTTGCATTTATGAACTTCTTATACATATCATTCCTATCAAATATCGGCATTAATTGAACAATCTCATGCGCGGTATACAAATTATGTCTGATTTTAGGAAAAGCCAAAGCTGTCTCGTCTATTAGCATATTCAAACACATTTTATCAGAAACTTCTTGATCATTCCTCTTTCTGTAGCTTCCTCTTAATAGCAAAAAAATAATAATTGATAATCTAGTTAACCAAAGCCTGTTCTTTGAAGCAATAACAAACAAATCTATATCATCTTCTTTTGTCGCGTTGCCTAAAGATAATGCTCCGCTTATGCCTATGAATTGGATCGTTGGCAAAAAAGAAAGTTTCTTTATTATTGTTTTCGCAATAACTATTTTTTTCCGACTTGCTTTGTTTCTCTGAATTCTTGTATTAACAATGCTCTCTCTGCCTGAAAGGTAATAAAAGTTATTTCTAACTTTAATTTTTTCTATTTTTAAATTTTTAAGTTGATTAATAAAAGATTTTTTATCTATTTTTTTGTTGATTAAAAAGTTCCAAAGCTCGTCTTTAGATAAGGGATAGCTAAAAATATCGCTATAAATAAGAGTCTGTAAGATCGCCTTCTCAATTTCCTTATGCACAAAATAAATTATACTATAATTAAATTAATTAAATTACTTTGCGGGTTTTGCGGAATACTGTTGCAATACTTGATTTACTCCTTGAGAAAGTGTCCCAACAGCCGTCTGGGGAGATGTGGAGCGTAAAATGGAGTTAACCGCATCTCCAAGGTATGTATTCATTTGAAAGTTTAACCCATTATCAAAGGTCTCGCTTGCGAAAAATGACGACTCAGCACCATTTGCCTGAGAAACAAACGGATAAACAGTTGCGTTACTTCTTAAAGTATCTGCAAGCTCTACATTTGCATACGGTTCCCCAAATAATCTTGTTTTTGCAATTTCGGCAAATAATCTTTCTTCCGTTTCTTTTTTAGCCAAAAATTTCATAAAAAGAAGCGCCTCTTTCTGATGTTTGCTTTTTATAGAAACTCCTTCTGCCCAGTAACTTGCGATAGTCGTATTTTCGTTCGGAAGATGCGGAACAGGATAAATTTCAAAAGCAAGATCGGGATTTATAGCTTTTATAGTAAAGACATCCCATGAATAACCAAAATACATAGCAAGATTCCCCTTTCCAAAGGCAAGTATAGATGTATCAAGGTCGCTATCCCAAGTTTTACTCCCGCTTGGTAAAGCAAAAGAGGTATAAAAAGTTAAAGCATCAGCTGCCGCTTGCTCGCTTTGCGCAATATTGTTTAAATCAACCCCGCTTTGAACAAACAACAAAGAAATAATATCGGGAGCATGGGTGACGTTGTTGAATGTCCCAAGGGCAGCGCCTGCGGTTTTTATTTTTCCGCTTTCATCGACAACAGTAAGACTCCTTGCATGATTTATAAAGTCTACCCAATTATCGGGCGCTGATAATCCTGCTGAATTAAGAATATTCGTATTTGTATAAAGAGCAAGAGTGTCTATTCCAAGAGGAATACCGTAAATTACGCCATTTTTTATTAAATCTTTTTGTGCGACCGGGTAAAACCATTTCATAAAGTCATCTTTTTTTATTGTATTGTTAGGGATGGGTAAAAGCACATCTGACAACATCTGCACCCATGTATTATGAAAACGGAAAATATCAGGTCCTGTACCGTTTTGTATTCGAGCCGTAAGTCTTTCCCTATATTGCTTAATATCTTGCTTTGAATAATTAACATTGATATCCGGATATTCTCTATTAAAATCAGATATTATCGCATTCATTACTGAAGCATCTTCCCATAACCCCCAGTATTCAATGGTAGCTTTAGACCCTTGTGTATTTTGGAAATTAGGAATTATGACCTTAGAGATAAAAAAAATTATAACTGCAACGATAATAACCCCAAGCAGTATTTTTACAACATTTCTAAGAGATATTGGAGATCCGGGAGCATGGAATACGAAAGAGGGTGGCTGCTCAGAAGATCCTGATCCTGAAACTTGAGCTTGTCCTGCGGGACTTTGTTGGGGAATAGCCTCTTGGCTTTGACCAAGCTGAGGCGGGTTCTGACCAACTTCAGCTGGATTTTGACCCAGTTGAGCTGGGCTTTGACTCGTCTGAGGTGGATTTTGGAAAAGTGTATTTCCATTCATGTTCACATTTTAGTATAATACCGTATACCTATAATAGCAAATGCGAACTTATTTTATCAAAAAAATGGTTTTAGGAAAAGTCACAAGGGTAGTTTTTTGGTTCTTGGTCGGGGTTTTTTTTGCATTATTTCTGTCCATAAGCTTCATTTTTATAATTTTCCAGAAGCAAAATGATAATGTTGTTTATCCTGGAATTACGGTCGGCGGAATAAATTTGGGCGGCAAGACCGAACAAGAGGTATACGAATTTTTTGCCAGCCAAAATACTACAGTCGACAAAACTCGATTTGTTATCTTAAACGACAACGACGTTGCTACGGTATCAGCTAGAGAGATTAGCTATGGCTACGACCAAAACCTTCTTGCCAAACAAGCAATGGCAATCGGTCGGACAAACGACGTTATCTCTAATATAAGCTTAATTTTTCAAGCCTATATGAATGGCATAGATTTACCCCCCGCATACCATTACGACGAATCTAAGCTCCTAAGCATTCTTTATCCGATCATTCAAAAAATACACGCTGATCCTGTTGATGCTGTATTTGCTTTCCAAAACGGAAAAGTTACCACCTTTAAACAATCCCTTGAAGGACAAACGGTCAATCTGCCCCAATTAAAAACTATGCTTGATTCTAAATTTATTAAAGTTTTAAAAGCTCAAAAAGCGCAAACCTTTATTATCGAAATGCCAATTATGGTCTTGAAACCAAATATCACAACTGAGAAGGTAAACAATCTTGGGATAAAAGAACTCCTCTCAACAGGAACCTCTCTTTTTCAACACTCAATTTCTGGAAGGATTTACAATATAACACTGGCTTCTCAAAGATTAAACGGCATTTTAGTTAAACCTGGAGAATTGTTTTCTTTCAACAAAGCCTTAGGAGATGTTTCGGCTTTTACTGGATACAAACAGGCATATATTATTCAAAACGGCAAAACTATCTTAGGAGACGGAGGAGGCGTATGTCAGGTTTCAACTACTCTTTTTCGAGCTCTTTTAAATGCCGGACTCCCTATTCTTGAAAGGCAAGCGCATGCATATAGAGTCTCTTATTACGAACAGGATAGTTCTCCAGGATTGGACGCAACAGTGTACTCGCCAACTGTTGATTTGAAGTTCAAAAACGACACCAACAATCATATCCTTATTCAAACATCAATAGATCCTAATATGCAAGAGCTTAAGTTTTCGCTCTATGGAACAAAAGATGAAAGAGAGGTAATCTTGAGTAAGCCAATTATCACAAACCAAACTCAACCGCCTGAAGACTTATATCAGGACGATTCTACTCTTCCCAAAGGGACACTAAAACAGATCGATTTTTCAGCCTGGGGAGCGCGTGTAAGTTTTACGCGCGAGGTTACGAAAGCTGGAAAAATAATTATATCTGAAACATATACATCAAACTATCGTCCCTGGCGGGCAGTATACCTTCGTGGCACGAAGGAATAGTATAAAATTACTAATTGCTAATTTCTAATTAACCTAATCAATTCCCAATTTTTAAATGACTAAATTGAGAATTAACATTTGGGATTTATTTAGAAATTAGAAATTTATGAGTAAGATTTTAAAAATAGAAGATGCTATTAAAATTGCAAAAACGCTAAGAGAGCAGAACAAGTCAATTGTTTTGGTGGGCGGTGTTTTTGATATTCTTCATGTCGGACACGTTAAGTTTTTGGAAAAAGCAAAAGAACAAGGACATATCCTTTTTGTTATCTTAGAAAGTGATGGAAATACGAGAAAACTTAAAGGCAAAGATCGTCCGATAAACAATCAAAAAAATAGAGCAATCGTTCTTTCGTCCTTAACGTGCGTTGACTACATCGTAATGCTCCCAAATCTAAGCACCAACACTCAATACGACTCTATCGTTTTCCAAATACAGCCATCTATTATAGCAACAACCGCTAAAGACCCAAATCTTTTGCATAAAATTCGCCAGGCAAAACAAGTCAATGGAAAAGTGGTTCGTGTTTTACAAAGAATTTCCGATCACTCAACATCCAGATTAGCAAGGCTTATTCACCAAGATTTAACATGAAAAAAATTTTAACTCTAATTTCAATATTGATTGTAACTTCAATAGCATTTATTTCACTAAAATATTTAGAAAATAATAACAATTCAAAAATTCCAACCGCAATTATTAATAACCATACTTTTAAACTAGACTTAGCAAAAACTCAGCAAGAGAAAGCGATCGGTTTGTCCAAAAAAGACATGCTTGAAAAAAACGCTGGCATGCTTTTTATGTTCGAAAAACCAAGTAATCTTTCATTTTGGATGAAAGACATGAAATTTCCAATTGATATTATTTTTATAAAAAATAATCGCATTGTTACAATTCATAAAAATGTAATGCCTCCCGGAAATTCTAACGATATGTTGCCAACTTATAGCTCTAAACAACCGGCAGATACAGTCCTGGAAATTAATGCAGGTCTTTCGGAAAAGTATAATTTTAAAGAAAACGATCTTGTCAGACTTGATAATATATGACAATTTTAGGAATAGAAAGCAGTTGTGACGAAACTTCTGCTTCTGTAATAGAGGCAAAAAATAATGATAAAAAAGTTACTATTCTTTCAAACGTAGTCGCTTCTTCTTTACGAATCCATGCAAAAACAGGCGGGATTATTCCAGAGAATGCAGCCCGCGAACAAGTCAAATATATCATTCCCGTAATCACGAAGGCTCTTAAAGACTCTAACCTCTACCCTCCATCTTCAAAAAACTACCTTCAATCTTCTACCATCTATCGTCCAAACATCGATGCTATTGCCGTAACTGTTGGTCCTGGTCTTATCGGATCTCTTTTGGTTGGAGTCGAAACTGCAAAAACGCTAGCATATGTTTGGCAAAAACCAATAATCCCAGTCAACCACCTGATTGGCCACATATACGCTAATTTCATTCGCGAAAGTTCAAAGTTCAAAGTTCAAAGTTCAAAGTCAGATACCGAAGTTTCATTCCCAGCCATTTCTTTAATAGTCTCTGGTGCGCATACGGATTTAGTCCTAATGAAAAAACACGGAGATCTGCAGTTGATTGGCGGAACACGAGATGATGCAGCAGGAGAATGTTTTGATAAATGCGCACGCCTTTTGGGATATGATTATCCAGGAGGACCAAAGATTTCTCAATTGGCAGAAAAAGGGAATCCAAAAGCGTTTCAACTACCAAGACCAATGACAGATAGTAAAGATTTTGATTTTTCTTTTTCAGGACTTAAAGCCGCATTTATGAGACTCGTAAATGAAACATTTTCAATAACCAATACACCAGTTAGTAAAAATTTCCGATGGAAACATATTGCACTTGAGGAAACGTTGTCCGAATCAAAAAAACAGATACTTTCCGATCTTTGCGCATCTCTTGAGCAAGCAATTGTTGATGTGTTGGTTTCAAAAACTCTAAAAGTCGCTCAAAAATATAAAGTAAAATCAATCCTTCTCGGCGGAGGCGTCGCAGCCAATCAAAAACTCAGAACAGATCTTCAATCATCAATCATAAATCTTAAATCATCAATCAAATTTTTTGCTCCGCCAAAAAGTTTATGTACAGATAATGCCGCTATGATCGCCTCCGCAGCCTTTTTTAATCACAAACCAGTCCCATGGCAAAACCTCACCGCCAACCCCGAATTATATTTTAACTAAGAATTAATGTTCTTGGACTATAAATGGAATTGCTTTATATCCTTTTTACTTTTTCAAAGCGAAGAGGAGCTTTTCTCCCATCTTTCCAAAAGGGTCGGATGGCCCAACGGTCAAATAGTATTACTGGCTTCCTAAATCTTTTCTCTGCAATTGCCTGCTCTGCTTCTCTAATTGGTAAACTTTTAATGCTACTTACAAATTCTTCCAATTGCCTAAGTGAAGCTTCGGGACTCTGTGGTCTCCACCTAGAAATAATCTTTTCCATAACCGCATGGTATAATATAAGATATGGAAAGTCAACTGCCTATTATAATTCTTATTCTTCTTTGTTTTGGGGCAGTTTTATTTTTCCTCAACAAAAAACTTTCTGATTTAAAAAAACCTCAGGAAAATGAAACACTTTTTGAGTGGCTTAAAAGTATGTCACAGACCATGCAAACAAGTTCTTCTGATGTTACAAAAGTTTTACAGGAAAATTCAAAACAACTAAACGACAGACTCGATAAGGCAGCAGCAGTTATTCGGGATGTTGGCAAAGAAGTAGGACAAATGAGCGAGATTGGGCGCAACATGAGAGAGCTACAAGATTTTCTAAAAAGTCCAAAATTAAGAGGCAATATTGGAGAACAAGTGCTTAAAGATTTAATTGCCCAAATGTTCCCAAAAAATTCTTTTCATTTGCAATATCAATTTAAATCCGGAGAAAAGGTCGATGCGGCAATCAAAACCGATGCCGGAATTTTACCAATTGACTCAAAATTTCCAATGGAAAATTTCCAAAAAATGATAAAAGCGCAATCAGAAACAGAAAAAAAAGAAGCCCAAAATGAATTCTCAAGAGATGTTAAAAAACACATTGCCGCAATTTCCAAAAAATATATTCTGCCAATTGAGGGAACTATGGATTTTGCATTAATGTATGTACCTAGTGAATCTGTGTACTACGAAATTGTAAATTTGCCCGATATTATGGATTACGCAAGAAACGAAAGGGTATATGTTGTTTCTCCATCTACGTTATACGCGCATCTTCAGACAATTCTTTTATCTTTTGAGGGCAAAAAAATTGAGAGTCGTTCCCGTGAAATATTTAAGCTACTAAGAGCCCTTCAGATCGACTATAGCAAAGTTGATGAAAACTTGGGAACTTTAGGAAAACACATCAACAATGCTTCATCGCAATTTAGTAATGTTTACATGGGCTTTTCTCAAATAGGTCAAAAGCTAAACTCTACCAAAAACCTAGAAGAACAGGCAAAACAAATTAACGAGTAGTGTCATGCCGAATTTATTTCGGCATCTCGTTTCTCCAAGAATTAGATCCTGAAACAAGTTCAGGATGACAAACCATCAATATCCCGTAAAATTCTCGATAAATATTTTTTCGGTCGGAACGCCCATTTCTAAAACCAATTCTCCCATTGCAGAAACCATATTTGGTGGGCCAACGATGTAATATCGCGGCTCTGAAATGTCTGAAACGTATTTTTTTATAAGAGCTTCTGATATTCTACCTGTTTCGCCGCTCCACTGATCATCCGGATGGGTAATGGTGTAAATCACTTTTATATTAAGATTTTCCTTTGCAATATCTGATAATTCTCTGTAAAAAACTAAATCCTCAATTCTTGAGAAAGAAACGATAAGGCTTATTGGAATTAAGAGTTTTTTTGTGTTGGCATAGGAAATCATGCTATGAAAAGGTGTTATGCCTATCCCTCCTGCTAAAAAAACGCGAGGAAATGTTTCCTCTTCTTTAAGAACAAAACCTCCCCACGGTCCATTAAACTCAACAGGCTGAGAAGATTTAAGATTTGCTAGCGCTTTTTTAAAAGAGCTTTTTATAGTTTTTGTTGTAACCATAAGATATTTTTTGTCCAGAGGCGATGAGGCAATCGTAAAAGACCGTTCAATTCCCCGATTGTCCGGATCTTTATGAGGTAGCACCATGTCAATATACTGCCCGGGTAAAAAAACAAAACCTCGCTCAGCGAGGTCGAAATAAAAAAAATAGGTGTCTTCTGCAACTTTTTCTTTTCTGACAAATGCAAGAAAAAACTGTTTTTGTCCAGTTCTCATATCCTATTAATTGTATCATGATAAAATTGAATATTGCGATAGTTAGAAAAAAAACATATACTAAGTTTAGTGAGAAAGGGGGTGAGAAAATGAATAATAAAATTTTAATTGGAATTATTGCAATTACCGTTATTGTCGGTGCGGTAATTTTATTGGGCGGTGGCAAAAAAACCCAAGAGCAAACGCCTGCCAATAACTACAACGCTGGTGAAGAGTCAGCATTAACAGAAGAATCTCAACCTGCACAAGCACCAGAAACAGTAACCATTGATGTAACAAGCTCTGGTTTCTCACCTGCTTCTGTTAGTATCAAACCAGGAGGAAGGGTTGTCTGGAACAACAAGAGTGGGGGAGATATCAGTATTAATTCCGATGACCACCCTACTCATAGATTGTTTAAAGAGCTGAATATTGGTCATGTGCCTGACAATTCAACCGCTTCAGTTTTGCTTGAAAAACAAGGCACATATACATATCACGACCACTATAATCCGGGCCGAACCGGAACAATAGTTGTTAAGTAAAATAGATAAAATAACCTAATATTTATGCTAGAATAGCTGCATGGCAAATGCAGCAATTAAATCTGGTTTGGTTCACCTCAACAAACAACAATCTTCAGCTGTAAGTTATGGCAATGGACCTCTTCTAATTATTGCAGGCGCAGGTACTGGCAAAACAACTGTAATAACCGAAAGAATAAAGTATTTGGTACAAAAAAAGGGTATCCTTCCTTCTGAAATTCTAGCCTTGACCTTTACGGACAAAGCTGCAGCGGAAATGGAAGAACGTGTTGACATAGCAATGCCATACGGATACACCCAAATGTGGATATCAACTTTCCACGCTTTTTGCGACAGGATCTTAAGAAATGACGCGCACGCAATAGGACTAGACCCAAGCTATAAGTTAATCTCAGAATCGGAGTCTGTGCTTCTTCTACAAAAAAATATTTTTAATTTAGAGCTGAAAAACTTTAGGCCCCTTGGTAATCCCACAAAATTCCTGGATGCGCTATTAACTCACTTCTCAAGATTAAAAGATGAAGACGTTTCACCCAAAGAATATCTTCTTTGGGTTCAAAGTCAAAAGTCACCCGCTTCGCCCGCGAAGCGAGACGAGAAAGTCAAAAGTCAAAGTTTGGATAAAGACGAACTCGAAACATACTTAGAACTTGCAAATTCCTACAAAAAATATGAAGAATTAAAAGTCAAAGAGTCTGTTATGGATTTTTCTGATCTTATCTCAAATACCCTTTTGCTGTTTCGGGAAAGAAAAAATATTTTAAAAAAATATCAAAGTCAATTCAGGTTTATCCTGGTCGATGAATTCCAGGATACGAACTATGCCCAAAACGAACTTGCAATCGCGCTTGCCGGTGATGATAAAAATATTACCGTAGTTGCCGATGACGATCAATCAATCTATAGATTTAGAGGCGCTGCGGTTTCAAACGTTTTACAATTTAAAAAAAATTTCCCTAACGCGGAAATTGTCACTCTGAATGATAACTACAGGTCCACTCAAACAATTTTAGATGCAGCATATCAGTTAATTCAACACAACAATCCTAACAGACTTGAAGTGGTTGAGGAAATCGATAAAAAACTTATTAGTCACTCTACTTCCCCCAAGAAAGAAATAGAACTTATTCAAGAAACTAGGTCTGAAGACGAAGCGGATAAAATAGCTCTTACCATAGAAAAACTAACAGAACAAAAATATGAGTATAAGGATATTGCGATTTTAGTCCGCGCAAATAATCATGCACAACTTCTTACAATCGCATTGCAAAGACACAAGATTCCATTTCAATTTTTAGGTCCCGGCTACCTTTTCCAGCAAGAAGAAATAAAAGATTTAATAGCCTACCTAACATTTTTAACAAATCTTTCAGATTCCGTTTCGCTTTTCAGGGTGCTTTCCATGGACATATTCGATATTCCATACATTGAATTAAACTATCTTCTTAATTTTGCAAAGAAAAAAAATCTTACTTTATTTGAAGCACTCGTCAACGTAGATCAGTCATTTTTGAAACCAGAAACAAAGGACAAGCTTATTGCTTTTAGAGAAATGGCCAAACGTCATTTAGAAAATAGTAGAAAAGACTCCGGAGGACAAATCCTCTACTACTTTTTAATTGACTCAAAACTTTTTGAGACACTTAACTCCACTAATTCAGTTCGCGAAGAACGCCGTGTTCAAAATATCGCGAAGTTTTTTGACAGAATTAAAAGCTTTGAATCAGAACACGCTGATTCAAATATATTTACACTTTCTGAATGGCTAAGTCTTATGTTAAGGATGGGAGAAAGCCCAAGGGCTGCTGATGTTGACATGAAAGACAGAAATGCTGTTAATATTTTCACAATTCATTCTTCCAAAGGCTTGGAATTTAAAGTTGTATTCATGGTAAATCTTGTTTCGGATCGATTCCCCTCACGCGAAAGAAGTGAAAAAATACCTCTCCCTGTTGGAATCATGAAAGAAACTATACCTCTCGAAACCGATTTTCATTTGGAAGAAGAACGAAGACTTTTTTACGTGGGGATGACCCGCGCAAAAGAAAGATTGTATTTTACAGCAGCCTCTTACTATGGAACAGGAAAACGGCCAAGAAAACTTTCTCCTTTTGTTTATGAAGCCCTTCCTAGCTTACAAAAAAAGGAAGAAACAAAAAATCGCATTGAACAACTGTCTCTTACCGAAATTCTATCTGTTTATGAAAAAACCGAAGAAAAAAAGGAAGAAAAACGGCCTCTTAAATTAAGTTATATTACTTTTTCAAATCTCCAGATGTTTGATATTTGCCCTCTGCATTACAAAGCAAAAGTGATTTTCAATATCCCGACTCCGACTGCTGCTGTTCAAAGTTTTGGAATTTCTATTCATAACACTTTGTATAATTTTTATAAACGGATTATGGAAGGAGATTCGCCAACCCTCAAACAATTAATTGAAATTCTTAAAAAAGAATGGCTTAGCGACGGATATGATGGCAAAAAGCATGAAGAAGAACGCTTTTCCCAAGGCATTAAAATACTCGAAGAGTTTTACAAATCAGAACTCATTACTCCGGCAAAACCATTAGCGCTAGAGCTTCCATTTTCTTTTGTTTTAAAAAATGGGGTAAAAGTTTTTGGAAAGATTGACCGCGTGGACAAAAAAGGAAGCGGTATTGAAATTATTGATTACAAAACAGGTATTGATAATCCTAAAGCAGACAAAGCACACAAACTTCAGCTCGCCATGTATGCTCTTGCCGCAACTCGGGTCAAAGATAATGTTCTTAACCGAAACCCAAAAAATATCACTCTAACGCTTCACTTTCTTGAAGAAAATACAAAAAAATCTATGACTTTCAAACAGGAAGATTTGGACAAGTTGGAAGAAGATCTTATTGAAAAAATCGGAGAAATTGAAAAAAGCGACTTTCTATGCAGCCACTCGATCATCTGCCAAAACTGCGAATATAAAATGCTATGCAATGCGAATTAGTGCTCTAGGAGGAGAGTAAGCCAGATTCTGTTTACCCTTCGACAAGCTCAGGGTTATCCGCAATCTATCTCAAGTATGATTTGCTCACGCTCGCCACGTTTGACGTGGTGCCCTCAAACATCGGTACTCCTGTAAAGCGAGTAATAACGTACCGCTCGGAGGTTGCAGCAGGTAGGATTGCCCGTTTCACTCCCACTCGTCTCTGTTGCTCTCAAGTCCTGTTAATTCAGAACCTGTTCTTAGTACCGCATGTGGGTAAAGCACTAAGACACCAGTTATTGCTAATCGGAGCTTACGCCCCATCCCCGGCTTTATACCTGTCTGGACTTTCCTCCCGCCCGCAACTGCCTGCCCGAAAATGCTGCGCATTATGCGCCGCAGGCGGGCGTAGCTGTTGGCGGGTAGCGGAACTTCCTCCTAGAGCGTCCGTATTTTATACGATCTGAGATTGAAATGCAACTCCCAGGTTATTTATCTTACCGCTTTCTTGAGTGTTTTGCCCGGAGTAAAACCAGGCGCTTTCCTTGCCGAAATTGTTATTTTTTCACCTGTTTTTGGATTTCTACCAACTCTCTCAACTCTTTTCCTGACGGAAAAAGTCCCAAATCCTGTAATAACAATTTTCTCCCCTCTTTTTAGAGAATCGCGGATAGAATTTATAAACGCCTGGATGGAATCTCTTGCAGCCTTATTTGTTAGATTGGCCTTTTTAGCAACAATCTCTATTAACTCTCTTTTTGTCAAATTATTTCACCCCCTTTCATTAGAAAATGTTGACGATACGAATGTGAGTCTTACATTTTCTTATGTCCGCCAAAATTCGCTCTTTGAGTTACGCTACGAATAGTAGGTAAGACGAAAAGAAAGAATTGGCGGGCTAACCTACATTGTTAATCCTAATTAGCTTAACGATACAATTAAAACTAAGGTTTGTCAATATGCAATGTGAAGTTTAGGCTTAAGAATCTGGGGAAACAGCGCGGAACTCACGAATCGCAGTAACTTTAACCTCTCCCGGGACCGCTAATTTCTTAGTTACTTCCTCTCTTATTTTATGAGCAATAATTGTAGTCTTGGCATCATCAAGTAATCCCGGATTTATTATAACCCGAAGCTCCCGTCCTGCTTCGAAAGCGTAAGCATCAGCAACCCCTTCATATTTTTTTGCTATCTCTTCCATCTCTTTTAGTCTTTTTCCGTATTCCTCAACATCCTCATACCTTGCTCCGGGTCTTGCTCCGGAAATCGAATCTGCTATATAAACAATTACGGATTCTATCGCTGAAAATGGCTTATCCTCATGATGTTCCAAAACACAATTTACAACCGGCTCAGGCATATTAAAGCGTTTTAGAAGATCTCCGCCTAATGTCACATGACTCCCCTCACCTTCAACAACCTTACCTATATCATGAAATAAACATCCAAGCCTGACAATATTCACATTAGCGCCAATCTCCGAAGCAATATGAACACCAATCTTTGTTTCCTCCAATGTATGAACTATTAAATTTTGCCCATAAGATGTTCTAAATTTAAATCGGCCAAGTATTTCAATCAGTTCCGGAGGAATGTTATATACGCCAACTTCGTGAATCAATTTCTCACCCTCCTCAAACATAATTTTTTTAAGAATCTTTTCTTCTTCTTTGACGCTTTCCTCAATTCTATAAGGCTGAATACGGGTATCTTTTATAAGATTTAACAAAACCCGTCTCGCAACTTCACGCCTGACTTGATTGAACGAAGAAAGCCTGATGATTCCTTCCTCATCCAAATCCACATCTACTCCTGTTGCCTGCTCAAAAGCCCTGATATTGCGTCCTTCTTTTCCGATGATTCTGCCTTTTATATCTTCATCATCAATTTTGATAGTTGAAACTGTATACTCGGCAATATAATCAAGCGCGCCATGACGCATGCTATCTACTATTATTTCCTGGGCTTTTTTATCGGCAGTTCTTCTTGCCTCTTCTTCTCTTTCTTTAATTATTCTTGCGATGATTTGTGATTCTTTTTCTTCTGTCTCGGAAAGAAGTTCTTGCTTTGCTTCATCGTGAGTCATCCCTGATACTTTTTGAAGTTTGTCGCGGTACTGCTCTTTGGCTCCTGCCAAAACTTCTTTTTCTTTCTCCAGCCTTTCCTTTTCCTTCTCTAACCTCTCCTCTTTTTCCAGAAGTTTTTTCTCAAGAGCGATTATATCCTGGTCTTGTGAACTCATAATTATCTTAAAGACAATAGGGGAATCCGTCAGTTAACGGTTTTGTGCAATTTAAAGCAACGGTCCTAGGAGAATCCTAATTATTCTTCTCATAAACTGGACTGACAACCCCTATGATCTGTAACTTTTTATATTATACCCCATTAAAAAGTGACTCGTCAATGGACTGTTTTATCGTATCCCAATCAAAACCTTTTGAGGCAAGATATCTCCCTAACTTTTGGTATATTTCTTGCTTTGGCAAACCCTTAAATCTCTTTATTCTTTTCTCTACCAACTTCTTTGCCTGTTCCAAGTCATTAGAAATTAGAAATTTGAAATTAGAAATTGTCTCGTCAGGTATTCCTTTCTGCTTTAATTCCATTTTTATTAAACGTAAACTCCGAGGCTTCAACATCAAGCGCGATTCTATCCACCATTTCGCAAACTCCTCATCATTTATAAATTTCTTTTCTTTGAGCTTAGCAATTGTCTTTTCAATAATTTCCGGAGAGGCTTTTTTACTTTTTAGCTTATCTCTAACTTCTTTTTCGCTTCGTGGACGGTATGATAAAAACCTTAAAGAGGAATTATAAAACTTATCAAGTTCATCCATTGATATTTACGCGGCGAGTTCTTTTTCCTCAACTCCAACTTCAACCGGAGTTCCGGAAGTTTTGTTCTTTTTTAAAATCTCATCAACTACTCTTTTTGCAACTTCCGGCTTTTCTTTAAGAAACATTTTTGTTGCTTCTTTTCCCTGCCCGAGCATAATATCTCCGAATTTATAAAATGCTCCGGACTTTTGAATAATTCCCATCTCAACTCCGACATCTACAATTCCGCCTTCACGGGAAACCCCATCGTTCATAACATCAAACTCCGCTATTCTAAAAGGGGCAGAGACTTTATTCTTGACAATCTTTACTCTATGCCTTGATCCAATAGCCTTATCTCCATCTTTTAATGTTTCTATTTTTCTAACATCCATTCTAATTGACGAGTAAAACTTAAGCGCTAATCCGCCGGTTGTTGTTTCGGGATTCCCAAACATAACACCTATTTTTTGTCGCAACTGGTTAGTAAAAATACAAACCGTTTTTGATTTGGAAATAACTCCGGTTAATTTTCTCAAAGCCTGCGACATTAAACGGGCTTGTAATCCCATCATTGCGTCTCCCATTTCCCCTTCTATCTCTGCCCTTGGCACCAATGCAGCAACCGAATCAATAACCAAAACATCAACCCCGCCGCTTCTTATCAAGCTCTCGGCAATTTCAAGCGCCTGTTCTCCTGTATCAGGTTGAGAAATCAAAAGTTCATCCAGTTTAACTCCAAGCCTTTGCGCCCACAAAGGATCAAGGGCGTGCTCTGCGTCTATAAACGCGGCAACCCCGCCGTGTTTTTGCGCTTGCGCGATAATTGATAAACAAATTGTAGTTTTCCCCGACGCTTCGGGACCAAAAATCTCAATGATTCTTCCTCTTGGCACACCACCTACTCCTAATGCTAAATCTAAAGGAAGACAGCCTGTTGAAATAACCGAAATATCGAACTTTTGCCCTGCTTCCCCAAACCGCATGATAGAACCCCGACCGTATTGTTTTTCTATCTGCTCCATTGCAAGTCTTACTGCGTTAAGTTTTTGGGAAGACTCTGTCGGGCCATTTGGGAGTTTGGGTTTTGGAGGATTGCTAGCACGCGCCATAATGTGCTAATAATAACATTTTTTTGTTATAATGCAAGTGGTAGTTTCGGGGAGTAGTGTAATGGCAGCCCACCGGGCTGGGGGTCCGGTAGCCCGGGTCCGATTCCCGGCTCCCCGACCAATATAGACATTTAGTCAATTTCGTGATTATGAAAGCGCTACATTTACCAAGACTTAATGAACATCAACTTGAAAAATTGTGACAACATGTGGATTTTGGATTCTCAGCATTTGACTGAGGAGATAAAACAATGAATGACATCCTTTTAGTTTATCTAATTTTAGCTATTGTTCTTTTAGCTCTAGTTCTCATGGCTCTCCCTACAATGCTTCGAAAAAAGAAATAAATCCTCAACTGCAGCCTCCTTTGTTTGTGGATGCACAAGAGCTTAGACTACAATCAATCCTTTGACAAAGTTTTTTTGTAAAGATCGAGTATTGACATTAAGTACATAATGTACTAATATCATTAGTATGACACTAACTGTTTCTGTCAGCCAGTTGAGAAGTAACATATCAGAGTATTTAGATCGTGTATCAAAAGGTGCTAGGCTTCTGGTCAACGATGAAAAAAGGGGCAAAACGATAGCGCATATTACAAAAGCTCAAACATTTGATAAAGATGCTTATGAAAAGAAACTCCGAAAAGTAGCAGGCATCTTTACCGCTGAAAACCACCCTGAGTGGAAAACAAAAGCTGACGTAATTTCCTGGGTAAGGAAAAATCGTTTAGCAAACGAAAGAAAATTTTAATTATGTATCTTCTTGATACTGATGTATTGATCTGGATGTTACGTGGCAGAAAAGATATTATCGAGAAAGTTTCACAATTGAAATCAGTATCTAAACTAGGAATCTCAGTCATTACCATTGCCGAAGTATACCAAAATATTTTCCCCTCAGAGTTAACAGAAACCGAAGAATTTATCAACCTTCATGTTGTTTTTGATGTTGACTTTAAAGCAGCGAAAGTTGGAGGACTTTATTGGCAACAATATTCTAAGAAACTCAAAAATCTAACCTTATCCGACTGTCTCATTGCAGCAACTGCAAACATCAACGATGCAATACTCGTCTCTCTCAACACAAAACATTTCCCTATGAAAGATATTCAAATATTAAATCCCTTGGCATAAAAACCCCATTTCAAACGCCTTAGCGCCGTTTGACTATGAAGCAAAATTATACGCTCATTGGAGGCTAATAGCAATCTCCTCGAGTATAAGAATTTAGTAGTTAACGAAGTAGTTTATTTTTGCTTTTGATTGGAGGCCTTCAATCCACGGTTGCGCTTTAGTGGACAATTTTTGTTGTTCTAGCTGTTGCTTGGCGCTTGCCGTAACTTCTTCAGGTTTCAAATCTGTTGGTATGCTATCTTTGTTTGTCGCTATGTAATCTGCTACTTCTTTATCTGTTACTTTTATATCTTTTGCTAACATTTTTTCAACTAACTTCTGAAGTTTTATTTGAGCGATAAAATCATTTTTTGTTAAACCCTGAAAACCAAGGGCTGCATCAAGCGTCTGTCCTTGTTTTTTAAGGCCTTCTTCAACTTTTTTGACTTCGTTATCTATTTCTTCCTTACTAACACTTATGTTTTGTTTCTGCGCTTCCTGCTCTATGAGAATCTGCGTAACAAGCGAGGAAAGCATTTGCTTACCATTTCTTTTTTCCAACTCTTGAATTAATGCTATGCGGGTTACCGGCTGTCCATTAACAGTGGCTACAATAAACAACCCCTTGAAATAAAATAAAACACCACCAACGATAATTATAAGAAGTAGAATTAAAAACTTTCGGGTCTTAAAACGGCTCAGAAATGAAGGGCGTTCCACATCATCAATTTTCGACTCTTCCTCAATTCTTACTCTTTGCGGCCTTGTGATTTTTGATGTTTTTGTCCGGCTTGTCGTTTTCCTCTTTGCTACCATAAAAAACGATTATATCATGATATAATTCTTTTTACAATATGAATATTGTTACTCCTAATCACATAGCAATCATTCCCGATGGCAACAGGCGTTGGGCAAGAGAACATAAACTCCCCACCCTCGAAGGGCACAGGCGCGGTTTTGATGTTGGCTTAAAAATAGGAAGAAAAATAAGATCATTAGGGGTTAACACTACAACCTTCTGGGCATTTTCTACAGAGAATTGGAATAGAACTCCCGAAGAAATAAATTATTTAATGAAACTCTATGAACTGTTCGTTGATAAAAACTTAAAAGAGGCGCTTAAAGAAAAAATTAGAATAATTCATATCGGAAGAAAAGACAGAATTCCCAAAAGTTTATTAAAAAAAATTAAAGACAGCGAAGAAAAAACAAAATCTTTTACTAAATATATTTTAAATGTAGCGCTAGATTATGGCGGAAGAGACGAGATAATAAGAGCAATGAAAAAAATTTCCAATAACAAATTTCTAATATCTAATTTATCTGAAGAGAATTTTAACAAATTTTTAGATACTAAGGATCAACCCTACCCGAATCCGGACTTAATTATCAGAACGTCAGGTGAGCAAAGGACTTCCGGCCTTATGATATGGCAAGCAGCTTATGCGGAATATGTTTTTCTAAATAAGCATTTTCCAGATCTTAAAGATATCGATATCGATTATGCCGTACAAGAATACTCGAGACGTCAAAGAAGATTTGGAAAATAATTAGCGCGCGCCATTACTTGGATAATTGATTATGGTTTGAGTCACATCCGGAATTTCTTTCGCTTTATTTACTACTTTTTCCGCGTCTTTTTTTTGACAAATAAGATGAATGTCTTGCCCTGTATTAACAGTAAAATACACTTGTAGCCCTTCCTGCCTCCATCTTTTAACCGCATGCATTACTTTTAATGTTCCCGGTAACCAATAAACAAGTGAAGGTATGGATGTAAGCATAATTGCATGTAGTTCTAAAGCCTCCTGTTCGACTAATTCTCCAAAAAGAGTAAAGTTTTTTTCTTGAATATGCTTTTTCATCAATTTTATTTTATCTTTTATTTTTGATAAACGAGCTGGAAAGAATGGACTGGATTTGGCAAGCTTCTGACCTTCTGTGGTAGATATTTCTTTTTTATCCTTGCTAACAACAGCAACAACATCAACAATATCCCAATAATCTGGCGGAAATATCGAAACTGCGTATGACGTCTCATTTGTATTTCCGTCAAGCCATTCGACAAATCCATCCGGAATAGACCGGCACGCAGATCCAGATCCTTGTCGAGCAAGGATAGATAATTCTTTTTCCGAAAGGGAAAGATCAGCCGCTTTTGAAGCAGCAAGCGTTAGTGCCGCAAAACCGGAAGCCGATGAAGAAAGTCCTGTACCGGTTGGAAAATTATTTTTTGAAATAACCTTTGCCTTGTGCTTTATTTTCGCAAGTTTTCTTATTCTGTCTAAATGCTTTATTACCCTGCTTCCTTCATCTCCTTCTTCTTGATCGTTTATAATTATTAGGTCTTTTTTAAAATCAGGGTTAAATTCAACAGTAGTTGTTGTTAAAAGATTACTTAGATTCATGGAAATACTTCCATTCAAAGGAATCTTTAAATCCTCATCCCTCTTTCCCCAATATTTAATAAACGCAATATTCGATGGCGCCACCGAAGTTGCTTTAATTAAATTATTTTTCAATTCTTACTCCTTCCGCGTTGGTTTTAACGTTAATCACATCTCCTCCCGCTTTTTTTATAGCTTCTTGAACACTCAGTTTACCCTGAACGGAGTGAAGGGCAATCATGCAGTCTCCGCCTCCGGCTCCTGAAAGTTTTGCGCCATAAGCACCCGCCTGAATCGCTAATTTAATCATGTTATCTAATTTCTTAATACTTACTCCCAGCTCTCTTAATAAATCCTGATTTTTATTCATCAGTTTTCCAAGCTTTTGCCAATCCATGTTAATAAGAGCATCTTTTGCCTTATAAACCAAAACCCCAATGTTATTGTAAATTTCAGTAAGCTTATCTTGTCTATTTGCAAATGATTTTTTTACTTGATTTACAAGAGTTACCGTATCTGCCTTTATACCACTATATCCAACAACTAACGGCAATTTTTTTACATCAAGAGGCTCAATTATTTTTCCTCCTGTTACAAAATAAATTGTTCCGCCATATACTGCCGCTGCAATGTCAAAACCTGACCCTTTTCCCTGAATATCCAAAACTGTTTTATATGACAAATCAAAAATTTCTTTATTTGTTAGATTAAGACCAAGAATTTCCGAAACTGCTTTTATCGTACATACTGTTGATGCGGATGACGAGCCAAAACCAAACTGTGAAGAAAATTCTGATTTCGTTGTCACTTTCAATCCAATATTGTCATTCTGAACGAAGTGAAGAATCTCTTTAACCGCTATTTCTACAAACCTTGCTCCTTTAGGGATATCGCCCTTTCCAATTTCGCTTAACGGCTTTTTGTAGCTTACTACCTGTACATCTGGAGCATAGAATTCAAAAACTGGTTCGTCCAAAACCTCAACGTTTACATACATTCTTTGATCAACTGCTGTAACAATACATGGATGATTATAAACAACCGCGTGTTCTCCAAGAAGCATTAACTTTCCTGGTGCCGAAACCATTATCCTACTCATCCCTTTTTAATCCTTCTACCCCTATTCTTATTTTTAGGAATTCCAATTTTTTTTGTTTTATATAGTTTAATAATTTTCCTGTGTCTTTATGATAAACAAGAAGCATTCCTGATCCACTTTTTACTCCACCTGCTCCACATATTTTTGCAACTCCTCCAATTCTTTCTATTGACCTTATTAAAACCTTTGCTCTTGCGCCTACAACGCCTAATTTTTCAAGGTTTTGCTCACCAAGTTTTATACACTCCATGAGATTTTCCTCGTTTCCATCTTTAAAAGCAATAACCATTTGTTTTGTCCATTCTTCTTGCGAATTAAACAGAGCTTGTATTTTTTGAGGAGTGGAAGTTTTTAGTTTTGCTACTTTTTCAATCATCTCTTTTGTTGATTCTTCCGGCTTTCCGGAGTTTATTAAAATAAACTGTTTAATGTTTTTGTGAGGACTAAAAGGAAGAGTAGCAAATGTTTTTAAAAATTCGAATTCCTTACGAAACCACAAGAAACCTCCTTCGATAACTGCAGCTAAATCTCCTCCTGATGGATTTCCATGAAAAAATTTTTCCCCTTCATAGGCAATGTCAAAGACAGTTTTGTTGCTCCATGGTATTTTAAAAAAAGATAACAAAGCAGCTGTAAAACTTGCAGATAACGCAGCAGAAGATCCAAGCCCAAATCTGACAGGAATTTGTGAATTTATTTTAATGAGATATGGTTTATCCGCTTTAAACTCTGTTTTATTTTGGATCTCTCTTTCTAATATTGCTAAAAGTTGTTTTATTTCTTTTATATATGTTTGATCGCCTAGAATTTGTTTTGTCTTTGAGGATCCAATTGTTACTGAAATTCTCTTGTTAATTGCGCCCAAAAATGCCGGCTTACCATATACAACAGCATGTTCTCCTAACAGATGAACTTTCGAAGGAACAGAAATAGTAATCATAAAGGCTTAAATTTTATGTTGTAGTAAATTATATCTTCTTTGTCTTCTGTTCTCAATCTCCTAAGAACTGACACTACCTCGCAACCCGATACCAAATCTTTTTCTTGCCAGTCAACCAGCTGCCCAATCATATTTTCTCCATTTTGCATTTTTACGATTACAACAGGATACGGCGCCTGATCCGTAAATGACTTTGCGGGAACTCGAATAATTGTCCACAAAAGTATTTTCCCTTTTTTGCCAATTTGTGCAGACACATTTTTGTGCCTTCTCCAAAGCTTTACCGGTGACGTAATCATATTCTCATACCCTCAATATATGTATTGCCGTGACAGCTCCGCTTCCGCCGACATTGTGCGTTAAGCCAATTTTTGCTCCTTTGACCTGACGCTCTCCTGATTCTGCCCGCAGCTGTTCTGTAATTTCAACAATTTGCTTTATTCCGGTCGCTCCAACCGGATGACCGCATGCTTTAAGCCCTCCCGATGAATTGCAAATAATATCTCCTTTAAAAAGCGTTCGTTTCTCTTTTGCTATATCTCTTGCCCCTTCACCCTTTTTGGAAAAACCCAAATCTTCTACGGCAATCGCTTCCGAAATTGAAAAGCAATCATGAATTTCCGCAACGTCAATATCTGTTGGTTTTAGTCCTGATTTTTTGTACGCCTTGTGTGATGCCTCAACTACAGAGTGAAGCGAAGTAAAAGATTTTCTGTCATGCAAACTTAGAGTATCTGTAGCAATTTCGCTTGCAACAATCCGTATTGGCTTTTTTATTTTTTTAGAACCACCGCCTGTGATTATAACTGCAGCAGCGCCATCTGAAATTGGAGAACAATCTAAAAGTTTCAGAGGATCTGCAATTTTTGGACTTTTTAATACATCATTAATCGTTATGGGAAATCTAAACTGCGCCTTTGGATTGAGTGTTCCATGATAATGATTTTTTACAGAAACGGATGCCAAATCCTCTTCGCTAACATTATATTGCTTCATATAAGCTTGCGCCATTAGAGCATATACCCCGGGAAAGGTTGCTCCTGCCATGCGTTCCTCGTCTGATCCGGCAGCCATCAGAGCATTCGTGGTTTCATCAAGACTTGCGTCTGTCATTTTTTCTATACCCAAAACTAAAACAGTTTTATATTGCCCTGCCTTAATGCTATTTACGGCATTATGAAGCGCCAATCCTCCGGAAGCGCATGCGCCTTCAACTCTGAATGCCGGAATAAAAACGCCCAATTCTTCAACCAAAAGCGAACCCAAATTCGCCTGATTACCCAATATTCCAGAGAGCATATTTCCAACATACAAAGCATCAATGTCAGAGGACTTAAGACCCGACATGTTTAAAGCGTTAACCATTACCTCTTTTGCCATAGCGCGGGGAGAAACGTTCCAGAGTTCTCCAAATTTTGTAGTTGATGCTCCCAAAATGCTTATAATCATATCTTATGTGTTTGCCTTAAATATTGCGAATAAGAAATATAGATCTTGTCTTCTATTTGTCTCAGAACAGGAATTGTTTTTTTTTGCTTTTTTAAAAGCATTTCTGTTGTTTCAAATACAAACCCATCCGATCCCGCGCCCGATCCGTAAGAAACAAAAAATATTTTTTGTTTCGGTTTGGCGATATCCAAAACACTCGCCAGTCCCATTAAAGAAGAAGCGGAATAAGGATTGCCGATCTTATCAACAATAAGAGAAGGATATAGTTGTTGTTCTGAAAAGCCCAGCTTCTTTGCGGCAACTCTTGGAAATTTACCATTAGGCATATGAAAAACGCAATAAGAAAAATCTGATGCCTTAAACTTACCTTTGACCAGTAAGTTTTTTGCCTCCTGTAAAACATGAGTAAAGTATGCCGGTTCTCCTGTAAATCTTCCAAAATGAGACGGATATTTTTCACCATCTCTTCTCCAAAAATCCGGAGTATCAGATGAAAATGACGACATTAAAAGAATATTTGCAATAATTTCTGATTTCTTATTTCCCAAAATGTAAGCAGAAGCTGCGCTTGCTGCCGTATATTCAAGCGCGTCATGAGGCTTTCCCTGTGCCGTATCACTTCCAACTACCAAGCCAAAGTTAATTTCCCCACTATTCAATAATCCAAGTGTTACTTGCATGCCGGCTGTCGCCGCTTTACACGCAAATTCCAAATCCGCAGCAAAATAGTTGTTGCCAATTCCTAAATATTCTCCAAGAATTGTCGATGAGGGATTAACCGCATAAGGATGACTTTCCGAACCAAAATAAACACTTTGTAAATCCGCTGATTTAATCCCGGCCATAGCAACAGCCCTTCGGCCTGCCTCTATTCCCATTGTAACCGCGTCTTCATCAAAACCAGGAACAGCTTTTTCAGAAAGACGTAGGCCTGTTTCTATTTCGACTGAATCTTTCCCCCACATTCGAGCAATTTCAGAAAGTTTGAGGCGGTATTTGGGAACATATGTCCCATACGCAACAATTCCACTCATAGACTGTTTTCTCCTCTACCTAATTTTTTGTGTGATGACGCCAGTGACCTTTCGGCAAGCGATGCCAAAAGGGATAGCTCCCCGGAAAGCACTGCTCCTCCAATAATTTCGGCTAACTTTTGCGAATTTTTTCCTTCGTTTCCGCCTACTATGCCCATAATTGACAATGCTTCTTTTTGAGTAGCAAGTACAGTCCCGCCGCCAACCGTTCCTACCATTAAAGCCGGAATATATATAGAAAAATAAAGATCTCCGCTTTTTGTAATTTTTGCTGTAGTTATTCCCATGCTTGCCTCAACCACATGGGCCGGATCCTGTCCTGTTGCAATAAATACTGCTGATACAATATTAGCAAAATGCGCGTTAAATCCCAAAGATCCGCTCATCGCGCTCCCAATCATATTTTTCGAAAGCCATACGTCGTATATTTTTTCAGGAGATGTTTTAAGAATCTCCTTAGCCGAAACTTTTTTAATTGTTGCTTCCGCCCACACCTTATACCCGCGATTTTCAATAAAGTTAATCCACGCCGGTTTTTTATCCGTATCAAAATTACCAGCAATTGATATGCATAAAATTCCGGTCCCTTTTTCAATAAGCTCGATCATTTTTTCGGTAGCAATTGTTGCCATATTCATACCCATTGCATCCTGAGTGTCAAATGCAAAACGTATAAAAGCATATTCGGCAAGACCTCTAAACATTAATTTTTTAAATTTTAAGTGTTTTGATGTACCCTCCGCAGCCTTTTTTAACTTCTGCTCATTTTTCTTAACCCACTCATAAAGTCTTTGCTCATTTCGAATATTTCCCGTATAAAACACAGGACCTCGTGTTGCGCCAACCCTGCATGACGCAGTTATTGTTCCTCCGCTTTCTGTGACTGCCTTACAACCTCTATTTACAGACGCAACTAAAGCCCCTTCTGTAGTAGCTAAAGGAACAAAAAAGGTTTCGTTAAACTTTTCTCCTGTTACTCTTAGAGGTCCAACGACTCCTAAAGGAATCTGCGCTACACCTACCATATTCTCGCAGTTCTTGGAGGCTGCTGATTTTTCATCAAGTGAATAGTGACTTATGTTAGGAAGCTTTATGTTAAGACTTTTTTCCAATGCCTTTCTCCTTTGACTGACATTTGAAAATCCACGCAAATTCATAGCATCCATAATGCCTACAAATATAGTCGTAAAAGTTCCAATAATCATTCGCATTAGGAATTAAATACTCAAATCTGCTATAATTTGTTTGTGCCAGTTTCTTTTATAAAAAGGATTCTAAAAGGAGAAAGCGATGCGGTTGTTGATTTTTATAAATTCTATTCGCCTAAAATTCTCCGTTATCTTTCAAAAAAACTTCCCGGATATGAAGACGCGCAGGAACTGACAAATGATGTTTTTCTGGAAGCAATCGACTCTTTGTCAATACTGAGACGTGAAGAAAATATCTCATCCTGGCTGTATAGAATCGCGCATAACAAAATGGTTGATTTCTATCGTAAGAAAAAAATTAAGTCTATACTCTTGTCCCAAGCTCCATATCTACAAATTGTCGCTAATGAAATAAGCCAGCCGGAGTTCCAGTTTGAAAAAAATAAAATCCGGGACATAATCGAGCAAGCGCTGCAAAATCTTTCTCAAAAATATCGAAAAATCCTAACGCTTCACTATGAAGAAAAATTATCCGTAAAAGAGCTAGCTGCAACTTTTAATCTATCTTTTAAAGCGACAGAATCGCTTCTTTTTAGAGCGCGCCAAAGCTTTAAACTCGCTTATGCCCATTCGACAGGCTCAGGGCATGTTGAATGAAATCGAAACATGAACGAGCGTGAGTTTCTTAAAACATTGGAAGAAAGAGCTAAAGAGCAGGAAAAACTTATCAAGGGAATGGTTCTACCAAAAGTTTTTACAACGATTAGTTTTTGGCTAGGCAACCACCCTTGGAGAATTTTGATTCCCATTTCAATTATTATTACTCTAATACTCCATGGAATATTTGGAAAAAGTTACGATGAGTTTATTTTGAAAATTTTTGGGAAATTATGAGAAAGAGCACTTTTTTAATTTTTACCGCTTACATTTGGACCAAAACACTCTTAGGTCTAACATTTAATCCATTTACTACAGTAAAACAAGTTACAAGACGCCCGGTCCTTTTGCCAACAATCTTTTCCCCGTTTATTGGACTAATTTTATTTTTCGTATTCGGAAGAATCGGAGCATTTTTAATAAGCGTATATGGGCTCAAGCGGGAACTTATTGCTCTTATTCTTAGCACTACTCTTATTTCAATTCTTCTTTGGCAAACCTTGCTTATTTATTTACTTGCAAGTTTTTTATTTGCATTATGGAGAAAGAATACGTAGTTCTTGTTGACAAAAAAAATAAAGTCTTGGGCACTGCCCCAAAGCTTCAGACCCATAACAACAATACCCAATTACATAGAGGCTTTTCGCTATTTCTTTTTAACAAAAGAGGGGATTTACTTCTTCAGAAGCGAAGCTCTAAGAAAAAAACTTGGCCACTTGTTTGGTCGAATAGTTGCTGTGGACATCCAAGATTAAATGAATCAAGCATTGATGCTGCAAAAAGAAGGTTGGAATTTGAGCTTGGCATAAATCGTGCACATATTTTCGAAATTATTCCTAATTTTCAGTATAAAGTAGAAAAGGATGGCATAATGGAAAACGAAATCTGCCCTATACTTATTGGCTTTACAAATCAAAATCCGCTAATCAATAAGGATGAAGTAGAAGCAGTGGATTGGATTCCTTGGTTAAGTTTCCTAAGCGATTTAAGCAATAATCCCAATAAATATTCTCCATGGTGTATTCTGGAAGTAGATATTTTGAAAAACAACAAAAACTTCCTATCGCTATATAATAAATTCACCTCTTGAGAAAAATTGGTGTTGATGATATTGTATCTGTATGTTAACTAAATCTGACCTACAACAAATTGAAAGAATTGTAAGAACTATTGTTCGAGAAGAAGTAGAAAATGAAACCCAAGCTATAAAGAATGAGCTTCAAGCTGATATTACTATGTCTAGGGTGCGGGTGCAAAACGACATTGGTGAACTTAAAGATAGGATTAAGAATATTGATATACGACTCACAAAACTAGAGAATAAGGTTACAAAAATGCACAAAGACCTTAAGAATGAAATTAAGATGGTTGTTCATTATCTTGATAAAGAAAACATAAAAACTCTTAAAAGAGTTGAAAAAATTGAAGCTCATCTTGGACTAGCAGTCTCTTAATTCTAATATGTCAATGGATAACACAAATCAGCAAATTCCACCTGTTCAAAATACAGAACAGTCTCACTCTGCTCCTTTACCAAATCCCTCCAATCCTTCAAAAATTTTTATTTTAATCTTTATCGCAGTTCTTACTGTAATTGGAATTGTAGGATATGTTTTGGGAAGCAGAAAAAATCAAACAGTAAATCAACAAACAATTACAATATCGCCAACAGTTTCTCAACCTTCTCCAACTGCTACTCCTGACGAAACCGCAAATTGGAAGACATATACTAATAAAAAATACAATTATTCTGTTGCCTATCCGTCTACTTGGATATTACGTGAAGAACCAAATGTATCATTCTCAAGTCCAATTAACGAGTCTACAGCAAATGGCACTCTTATTAATGGGGGAACAATAGTAATCTTCGTAGATAATAATCGAGCATTCACAAATAAGTCTTTAACAACTATAGACGCCTTATATGATTTCTATAAAAATGTTTATAGCAATAAATCACAAACAGATTTTATCGTTACTGATAGAAAATACATAACTGTCAGCGGAGAACCTGCTCTACGTTATATCGCAGAAGCACCAGGACTTGCTGATGGAACTATGGTTGGCACGATGGTAGTTTACAAGAATGATATCTATAGAATAGATGTTAACTATGGGAAAAATAATAAGCAAGAAGTTATAGAGTTATTTGACCAAATCCTCTCCACCTTTAAATTTACCAATTAATAATTTTTCCTTATTGCGAGCGTTGAAACAAAGGCCGTAAAGTTTTGCGAAGTGAGCGCGTCAGGGAGAACCAGCCGAATGAGCCGAGAGGGTGTTATCTCCCGATAAGCGAACGAAGCAAAATAGGCCGACTTTCACAAGCTCGCGAGTTTTGGTACTTTTGCGACCAAAAGTACAAAGAAAAAAAATTAGATCCTGAAATGAATTCAGGATGACAAAAAGAGATTCTTTCGCTTCGCTCAGAATGACATTGTGAGAGATTACTTCGTCACTTAGGTTCCTCGCAATGACAAAGGTAGATTTATCTCTTTGGGGATTGCTTTTTCCTTCTCGATTTTCCGCCCATGCCCACTTTTCGGCGCTGCCTGACTCTTGCATCACGAGAAAGGAAGCCTTTTTTCTTTAAAGCTTTACGATATTTTTCCTTATCAAAATCGTTGATAGCTCTTGCGATACCCAAAACCATTGCGGAAAGTTGTCCTGACATACCACCACCTTGGGTCCTGACAGTTATAGCAAATTTATTTTCTGTACCAGTAATCACAAGCGGCTCTTTATAAACCCTTGCCGCATCTATTCCAAAATATTCGTCCGCTTTTTTCTTATTGACAATAATATCGCCTTTATTAACAGAAACCCCGTCCCACGATGTATTATTGTTATAAAGTCGCACTCTCACTACAGATTCCTTACGCCTGCCTATAGTATAAATATAATCCTTCTTAACAACTTCTTTTTTAGTTAAATTTTTTTCTAGCTTAATATCTTTTGTCATAAAATTTAAACTTTTTACTTTTGGTCTGTAATTTTGACTTTTGAATTTTGAATTTTGAATTTATCTTTATAATCGTGTTCTTCTCCCACAAACAGATGTAATCTTTTGAGCATTCGATCTCTTAATTTATTCTGCGGAAGCATTCCTGAGACCGCATGATAGATAACCATATCGGGCTTTCTCGCTTGAAGATCACCAAGCGCCTCTATTCTTAAACCGCCGGGATAACCGGAATAAGTATAATACTTTTTTAGAAGCTCTTTTCTGCCTGTAACTTTTACATCTTTAACATTAGTAACGACAACATAGTCACCACAGTCCAGATTTCTCAAAAAATATGACTTTCCCTTTCCCATTAAAAGTGTGGCAATCATGCTTGAAACTCTTCCCAAAACCAATCCTTTAGCATCAACTAAATGCCACATTCTCTTTATTTCTGATATTTTTGTCGATTTTGTCATTTGCTGATTCATTTCTTTGCACTCCTTTTTTTCCGTGCCTCACGTTTTTTCTGTGTTTCAGTGGTTGCAGGTTTTTTATCAGATGTTTCTCTTGCAACCACAGAAGCACTGAGCTGTTTTGAAGCACTGAATTTATTTACATCGATAGATGATTTCACCACCCATTCCATTAAAACCATCTGTGCATTATCTGAAAATCTTCTTCCAATCCTTATAGTTCTTGTATACCCACCCTGTCTCCCATTAAACCTTGGGGCAATTTCAAGGATTAGTTTTTCAACTTCTTTCTTTGCGAGCTGACCCTGCAATAGATGCCTTGCCGCTAAATCTCCCTTTTTTGCTTTTGTAATAATTTTATCTACTTCCCCCTTAATGGCTTTTGCTTTTTCTTCCGTTGTCTTAATCCTTTCATGTAAAACCAAAGAAGAAATTAATCCTTTAAAAAGTGCCGCCCTCTCATTTTTGTCTCTTTTAAATTGTCTCCCGAATACATTTTTTCTCATATAGAAATTTGACGATAGAAAGTAGAAAATTGAAGGTAGGTGTTTGAAGGTAGAAGTTAGAAGATAGAAAACAGTTCTCTCTACCCTCTATCTTCAATCTTCAAATTTCTATCTTCTAGAATCTATCTTCTACTGTCTATTCCATTAAAGATATTCCCTTTTCCTTAAGCTTTTCCTCTATCACTTCGATCGATTTTCTTCCTAAATTTCTCATTGACAACAAGTCTTTCTTTGGTGTTTTTATAAGCGCTCCTATTGTTTCAATCCCCCCGTTGCGAAGGCTATTATAAATTCTCGTTGGAAGGTCAACTTCATCAATTGTAAGGTTTAATGTTGTATCGGAAATAGATGGACTTGCGTTTACATTATCTTTGGAAACCATAGAATGAGGTTCGTATACTTGCAGAAAATAAGAGCTTAAAATTCTTGCCGCTTCATCAAGCGCCTCCCGAGGAGTAACTATACCATTGGTCCAAACTCTTAAAATTAGTTTATCTAAATCTGTTTGTCTTCCAACCCTGGTAGCGGATATCTCATAGTTAACACGTCTTACCGGAGTAAAAACTGCGTCAGTTGGAATAACTCCAAGTGTTGAAGCTTTATGATCTTCCGCTAATGAATATCCCAAACCTTTTTCAACAGTTAATTCCATATCGAGTTTTGCTTTTTTATCCGAAAGAAAACCTAAGTAATGTTCTTTATTTACTATTTCAACGTCATCCGGAACCTCTAGATCGGAAGCCAGTAATTCCTTAGGTCCTTTAGCAGATAGCGAAATAACACTACTCGCTTTTGAATCAAGAAGGCGAATGTTTAATCCTTTTATGTTCAACAAAAGATCAACCACGTTTTCCTTAAGGCCCGTAACAGTAGAAAATTTATGTTTTACTCCCGATATTTTAATCGACGTCACTGCCGCTCCTTCTATCGAAGTTAAAAGCGTTCTTCTTAAGGAGTTACCCATTGTATGCCCGTATCCGGGTGGAAGCGGTTCAATAGTAAACTCACTGTGTGTTGGACTAATTTTTTCCTCTTTAATACTAAAGCTAGGATTTTGCATAAGTTATATTCTACCACTATCTTGAATAATATTCAATAATAGGCTGTAGATCAAACAAAACTTGTAAATCCTCTCTTTTAGGTATTCTTATAACCTTTCCCGACATCCCTTCTTTTTTTAAGAATGGCAATATTTGCGCGTCTTTTTTACCTACGGCTTCCAAAACGCCTGGATTATTTTGCATATTGTTTGATAAAGAGATAATATCGCCTACTTTTACCTGATAGGATGGAATGCTTACCTTTTTTTCGTTAATTAAAACGTGGCCATGAGAAACAAGCTGCCTTGCATGCGACCTTGTTTTTGCAAAACCGAGACGATAGACAATATTATCCGCTCTTGTTTCAAGAAGAGCTAAAAGCATTTCGCCTGTTTCTCCCTTTTTTTTCGTAACAGTCTTAACCAAATTTTTAAATTGCTTTTCCAGAATACCATATATGGCTTTTGCTTTTTGTTTTTCTCTAAGCTGCGCTCCATATTCCGATAGTCTTTTTTTTCTTTTTCGCCCGTGTTGACCAGGAGGAATATTTAAACGCCTTTGTAAGCTAGGCGATTCTTTTTCAATAACATTAACTCCTTCTCTTCGCGCCAATTTATGCTTCGGTCCTGTATATCTAGCCATTATATTCTCCTTTTCTTCTTTGCTCTTGGCCCGTTATGTGGAATGGGCGTTATATCAGCAATAGACGAAATCGAAAGCCCGCCGTTTTTGATCGCCCTAAGCGCCGAATCTCGACCGGCGCCCGGTCCTTTTACGTATACATCAACTGTTCTTAATCCTTTTTCAAATGCCCTCTTAACAGCTGCTTCAACAGCCGAACTTGCAGCGTATGGAGTTGACTTTCTTGTTCCCTTAAAACCTGCTGCTCCGCTGCTGCTCCACGCAACAACATCTCCTTTATCACTTGTCACTGCAACTAAAGTATTGTTAAATGTAGACGTAATAAAAACCATACCGTTAGGATTAATTTTTTTCTGTTTTTTTTCTGCCATAGAATTTTATTCTTTCTTTTCTTTCTCTATTATACCCATTTTTACTGCTGCTTCTTTCTTTATAGCGCCAATCGTAACCCTTTTTCCTCTTTTTGTTCTGGCATTAGAACGCGTCCTCTGACCCCTTACAGGCAAATTCTTACTATGCCTCATGCCTCTGTATGATGAAACTTCCTTGAGCCTTTTGACATTAGAAAATACCTCTGCCCTTAAATCTCCTTCTATCTTATAAGCTTCAAGAATTTTCTGTATCCTTTTCTGTTCATCCTCGGAAAGCGCGCTTACTCTCTTAGAACTATCAACGCTTGCCTTATTAAGAATTTCAACCACATTACTTCTACCTATTCCATAAAGATAGGTAAGTCCAATATCTACTCTTTTTGCATCTGGTATATTAAATCCCGCAATTCTCATATTATCCTTGTCTTTGTTTGTGCTTTGGATTTTCGCAAACAATACGAACAACTCTTTTTCTTCTAATGATTTTACATTTTGCGCATCTTGGTTTAACACTAGCTTGAACTTTCATTTGTATCTATACACTATCCTTCCTTTTGTTTTATCGTATGGCGTCATTTCGACACGTACTTTATCTCCTGGCAAAATTTTTATAAAATTCATGCTCATTTTGCCGGATAAATGACAAAGAATTATTAAGCCATCTACAAGTTCTACTCTAAAAAGAGTATTTGGTAAAGATTCCCTAACAACTCCTTCTGCTTCAAACGATCCTTGATGAGCCATAAAATAGATATAAGACGATAGATGGTAGAAAATAGAAAGTAGAACCTTGAAGTTAGAAGATCGAAGTTAGAAATCTATCTTCAAATCTCCATCTTCAAAATACTATATTCTATCTTCCATTTTCTATCGTCATTTATGTTTTGATTATATCAAATTCGCCTCTAAACTGCAATTATACTTGCGTTAACACCAGCGGCCCATCTTTAGTTATTGCAATTGTTCTTTCAAAAAGTCCTGACAAACTACTATCTTTACTTTTAATGCTCCATCCATCATTGTTTGCGTAAATAACATCTTTTTTCCCCATGTTATAAATAACTTCAACTGCAATTGTTAAGCCTTCGACAAGAAGAGGAGTTTGTTCTATTCTTTCATTAAGATAGCCTGGTACTTCCGGTTCTTCATGAAGGCTCTTGCCAACACCATGCCCGACCAAGCTTCTAACTACCGAATAACCCGCTCCTTCAACTATATCCTGAATCTTCTTTGAAATATGCCCAACCCTATTTCCTAATCTTGCTACCTTTATTCCCTCCTCAAGCGCTCTTTTCCCCGTTTTTAAAAATTTATCTATCTCGTCATCTCTTTTTGATGTTTGATATTTGATATTTGATATTTTTACGGTTTCTGCCATATCCGTATTAAACCCTTTATAATAAACTCCGCAGTCAATGCCGATTATATCTCCAACTTTTAGTCTATATTCCGTTGGTACACCATGAACCACAACATCGTTTGTCGAAACACAAATAGTGTGCTTGTACCCCTTTACTCTTTTAAATCCAGGCTCAGCGCCTTTCTCTTTTATGAGTTTTTCTGCAAGCGTGTCAAGCTCAAGTTCGGAAACCCCAGGTCTTACTTTCGATAATAAATTACTTAATACTTCTGCCAGAATTTTGCCACCTTCAAGCATTATCGAAATTTCATTTGAAGTCTTAACATGCATCATTTCAATGTACTAATTTCTAGTCGTGATAAAATTGAATCTATTTTTCTTTGTAAATCAAAAACTCTATCGCTGTTATTTTCTATTGTATAATCGGCAATTGCTATCGGCCCTCCTTTATTAAGCTTCTCAATTTCCGCAACATCTCTTAAATAGCATTCATCAATTGGAATTGGCCTGACACTTCTTTGAGAAAGTCTATTGTAACGCACTTTAGGCTCGGCGTATATGTGAATTATTGTTAAAGACGGAAACATCTTTTTTAAATATGTATATTCTTCCCATGAATATAAACCATCAATTACTATTGAATCTTTTTCTGCCAATAAAGTCTTAATTTTGGGTTCAGCTTTCAGAGCAAACGCCCCCATTCCGTTTTCCTTCCGTATTGCCTCTCGCACTATCCGTTCGTTCTCGGGCGTAAGCTTTAAGCCTCGCTTTTTTACTTCCTCTTCTGTAATTTCCCCAAATCTAACAAATGGAATTCCATATGTCGCAAGATACTCAGCCGCCTCAGTCTTGCCGGCCCCAGGCATTCCAACAATTGCAATTATCCTCTTCATTTCTTATATCTATTATCTAAAATTTGCTCCAATCCTTCTTTTAATTCCAGTTCTTGATTAATATATTCTGGCGCACCGGGAGCATCTTCGCCACTTAAGCCAATAATAACGACGGACAGCAAAGATCCAGCTCTTCCTTTCCTTTGTTCTTCTGGAAGAGAGCTGACCTCGTTTAATAATTTTTGATTGAAATTTAATGCGTCGCCCTTGGGCGTTCCAAGTCTTTGTTCCATAAAAATTATGGATCTATTTTGATCTTACTTAATATCTCTTTATAAATCTCTTTAATTTCTTTTTCCCCGTCAATCTCAACCAAAAGTCTTTTTTTTCTATAATATTCCAATACAGGTTCTGTAAGCTCGTGGAATAACTCGATCCGTTTTCTAAGAGCAGTAAGCGTTTCGTCTTGTCTGGCATCAGAATTTCTATAAGAAAGTCTCCACAATGCTTCTTTATCTGAAACCTTCAAATAAATGACCTTGTCTATTCCATTCTTAAATGATTTCGCCTGAACAATAGTTCTTGGAAACCCATCAAGAATGTAACCTTTCTCGTATTCCGGACGTTTTAGATATTCACTGACAATTTCAAGGGTTTTTTTGTCTGGGATAAGATATCCTGCATTCATTATTTCTTTGATATATCTTCCTAGTGGACTATGCTCCTTGGCCAAATCTCTAAAAATGTGGCCTGTTGAAAGATAGGGAGCCTTAAGTTTTTCCGAAAGCAAATTTCCCTGTGTTGATTTTCCAGCTCCCTGGATGCCAATTAAAATAATCTTCATAGAACACTAAAACATTAATGTGTTACTTGCTGAATTTATCGTAACTTCTCATTACAAGCTTAGCCTCAATAGATTTAATAGTTTCCAAAACTACGGATACAACTATCAAAATTCCTGTTCCCCCCAAAACAAATGTTTGAACATTTGCGAATAACTTTGTTATAGCTGGAAATATAGCAATAAGTCCCAAAAAAACTGCCCCAGCCAACGTTATGCGCGTCAAAATGAAATTTAGATACTGTGAGGTTGGATTCCCCGGTCTAATGCCAGGTATAAACCCGCCATACTTTTGTATCTCCCCTGCAATTTTTTTCGGATTAAAAATTACTGCCGTGTAAAAAAATGTAAAACCAACTACCAAAAGAAAATATAAAGCATTATAAAAAAATCCATCCGGGTTAAGCCACAAAGTAATATTAGTCGCGATAGCATGTAAGGCATTATTCTTTGAAGCAGTTAAATAATTTGCAATAAGAGATGGTAAAAGCACGATAGAAACAGCAAAGATTATAGGAATAACACCCGCTTGGTTAAGCCGCAAGGGCAGATGGGTTGATTGCCCGCCATACATTTTGTTGCCTCTTACTCTTTTTGCGTAATGAACTACTACTTGACGCGTCGCTTCGTTTATAACAACTATCGATGCGATTACCAAAAGGCCCATTGCAAGAAATGTAACCATGTTAAAAAGATTGGACGCTGTTGTCGTTGAAATCGTTTGGCCAAAAATAACAGGAATCCTGCCAACAATTCCCGCAAAAATCAGAAGCGAAATACCATTTCCGATTCCTTTTTCGGAAATAAGCTCACCAAGCCACACCAAAAGCATAGTTCCTGCAGTCATTGTAATTATAAAAGCTATAAGACTTATAGGATCTAAAAGAGAAATTATACTTTGACTACGAAGCAAAGCATACATCCCGATTGCCTGCAAAACTGCGAGAGGAACCGTAAGAATTCTTGTGTATTGATTAATTTTTTGTCTTCCGGTTTCTCCTTCTTTTGATAGTGCCTCAAGTTTTGGAAAGACAAGCGTTAAAAGCTGCAGAATTATTGATGCATTAATGTATGGGTTCAGTCCTAACGCCATTACGGAAAAGTTAGCTAAAGTTCCCCCTGAAAAAATATCCAAAAGTCCCAAAAATTGATTTTGGGTGAAAAGTGTTTTAAGCGCAACTAAATCAACTCCTGCAACAGGTATGTGGGCAAAAATTCTAAATACTACAAATATTCCTGCTGTAAATAAAAGCTTGCTCCTGACATCCGGAGCGCTGAAACTATTTCTAAAAATACCTAGAATATTATTCATAAAATCCAATTTTCAATTTGAAATTTTTAATGAAATCTTCCGCCAAAGGCGGATCAGCCTCTGGCTGAAAATGTTTAAAAATTAAATTATTGAAAATTGATTGAAAATTTGAAATTTAAATTTCTACTTTTCCTCCTGCCTTGACAATTTTCTTCTCTGCCCCTTTTGAAACTGGTAGCTTCACAGTCAAAGCAACATTCACATCTCCGTCTCCTAAAATTTTAACTCCATATACTTTCGCATCTTTTTCATCAACAATTCGATTTTTAACAAGCATCTTTATATCCACAATGTCTCCTTTTTTAAGAACATTTAGATTCTTAACATTAACCACAATTGGATTTTTTCTAAAAACCTTGTTTCTTCCCTTACCCCGTCTAAAAGGAAGCCTCTTAATAAGAGAGATTGCTCCTCCTTCAAATGATATTGGAATTTTACCTCTTGCTTTTTGGCCTTTTGTGCCTCTTCCGGCTGTTTTTCCACGACCCGAGCCATGGCCAAGGCCTAGTCTTTTATTTTTTCTCGCGGTTGTTTTGGGTAGATTTTCTAATTTCATACTTTTATTTCAGGTTTTTTATGTCGCCTATATCTTTCAGCTAATCTCTTCAATGCTTCTATCGCGGCATAAACATTACTGGCCTGATTTTTAGTTCCTAAAACCTTTGATGATATATTTTGTATCCCGGCTGCCGCAACTACGCTCCTTACAGCTCCTCCTGCAATTACCCCGCTTCCGGGAGGCGCCGGTTTTAAAAGCACTCTAGCCGCTCCCAATTTGATGCGATACTCGAAAGGAATTGTACCGTTTATAATAGGCACTTCTATTACATGTTTTTTTGCAATTGAAACTCCCTTTTTAATAGCTCCCGCTACATCAGGCGCTTTGCCAAGTCCCACCCCAACCTTTCCCTTTTTATCCCCTACAACAGCCAAGACAGAGAAACCAATTTTGTTTCCTCCCTTAGTTTTTTTAGAAACTCTATTTACCTGAACAATTTTTTCTTCAAACCCATCTTCCGGTTTTGACGAATACCTGGAATTATTCATTAAAATTTTAATCCTCCTTCCCTAGCGCCAAGTGCTACTTCCTTTACTCTTCCAAAATATGCATAATTTCTTCGGTCAAATACTACTTTTTTAACTTTTTTATCTATTGCCTTTTTTGCCAAAAGTAGCCCTAAAGCTTTAGCTCTTTCCACTTTTGTTGCTTTTGCTTTTTCAGCCAGATGTTTTTCCGATATCCCAACGATTGTTTTTCCATCTTCATCATTTATGACTTGAGCATAAATATAGCGATTTGATCGAAAAACAGCAAGTCTCGGCCTATCTTTTGTCCCCCTGATGCTCGATTTAGCTCTCATTTTTCTTTTTAGTTTTTTATTAGTTTTTTCCATAATTATTAATTTATAATTTTATTTTGCTCCTAAAGTCTTGGCTGCTTTTCCTGCTTTTCTTCTTATCCTCTCATCAACATACTTAATGCCTTTGCCTTTATATGGCTCCGGCGGACGAATGCTTCTTATCTTTGCAGCTGTATCTCCCACCAAACTTTTGTCTATACCGGAAACAGTTATGATATTATCGGTAACTAAAAAAGTTATATCTTTTGGGGCAGCAATCTTAACCGTATGAGAAAATCCTACCGATAGTATAAGATCGTTTCCGGAGACTTGCGCCCTGTATCCAACTCCTGATAATTCAAGTTTTTTAGAAAAACCTACTTGTACTCCGGTTACCATATTGGCAATCATGGCTCTGGCTAACCCAAGTAATTCTTTTATTCTCTCTTCATTCTTGTCTTTAACTTTTACCTCCAAACTTCCGTTTTCAACCTTTATTTCAACGCTCGCAGGAAGAGCATAATAAAGAATTCCCTTTGGCCCACTAACCTTAATGCTGAAACCTTCTTGTGAGACAGTTACGTTTTCTTTTATTTTAATTGGTATTTTTGCAAGTTTTGACATAAAGTTTCCCTTCTACCAAATCTTAAAAAGAACTTCGCCTCCAAGCCCTTTTTTGTAAGCCTCTTTTCCGCTCATTATACCTTTACTTGTAGATATAATAATAGTATGCTTGCCTCTTCTTTGAATTTCAGGAATACCTGAAAACTTTGTATAAACATGAAGAGATGGCTTGGCAATTATTGCGATATCTGTTAAAACAGGATTTCTTCTTTCGTATCTAATAACTGCCTCTAAAACTTTTTTGTTATCAATTACGCTTTCTTTTATACTCTCCAAAAATCCTTCTTTTACCAACACTTGCCCTACCTTTTTATTGATATTGCAATATGGAACAAGAAGCTTTCTTCTTTTTGCCAAACTGGCGTTTTTTATTCTAACAACAAAATCTGAAACTTTATTCATAATTTTACCATGTTGCCTTACGGACTCCCGGCAACTCACCTTTAATACTTAGATCTCTAAAGCAAAGGCGGCACAATCCGAAACGTCTCATATATGCCCTTGATCTTCCGCAGATATTACATCTGTTTTTATCCCTTACTTTATATTTCTGCTTTTTTTTAAATTTTACAATACTGGATACTTTAGCCATATTATTTTTCAAACGGCATTCCCAATGCCTTTAGTAATTCAAAGCCCTCTTTTTTGTCCTTTGCGCTTGTGACAATAGTAATTTCAAGCCCCTGCCTGCCGATTGTCTGATCAATCTTTCCGGGATCTAATTCCGGAAAGACAGTACTTTCAGCTAAGCCTAAGGTAAAATTGCCACGTCCGTCAAAGCTTTCTTTTTTTACTCCATGAAAGTCTCTAAATCTTGGCAGTACAATTGTTACCAGTTTTTCAAAAAAATCGTACATTCTTTTACCTCTAAGCGTTACCATTAGCCCTATCCGATCGCCCTCTCTTAACTTAAAACCGGAGATTGCCTTTTTAGCAACTGTTTCTTTTGGTTTCTGTCCGGTAACTTGCGAAAGCATTAGAGATGCTTTTTCTATGTTTTTTTTGTCCTGCGTTGCATCTTTTACTCCTACGTTTACCACAATTTTCTTAAGTCTCGGGACGGCCATAGAATTTTTTATAGATAATTTTTTTTTAATATTTCCCGAAATTTCTTTATTAAATTTATCAAGTAAATTGCTCATAGTTTTTGTTTGCATTTTTTACAAATTCTAATCTTTTTTTCATCTTCAGTCATGTATCCTATTCTTGCTGGAAGGTGGCATTTTGGACAAACAAACATAACATTCATTAAAGGCAACGGCTTTATTATCGTTGCGATCTCAGAAGGTTGCTTTTGAGACCGCGCTTTTAAATGCCTCTTATATTGGTTAACTCCTGCAATTAGCACTTTATTAACTTTGGAAAGAACTTTCTCTATCTTTCCAGTTTTACCTTGATCCTTACCCTTTATAATCTTAACTGTATCTCCTTTTTTTAGCTTCATAAAACCTCTACCGCCATACTTGCAATCTTAGCAAAACCGTTATCTTTTACTTCTCTTGCGATTGGGCCAAATATCCTTGTGCCCCTTGGATTTTTATCTTTAGCGTTATCAATTAACACTGCCGCGTTATCCGAAAACCTAATATAAGAACCGTCTTTTCTTTGTTTTTCTTTTCTGGCTCTTACCAAAACTGCCTTCACAAGCTCTCCGTCTTTAACTCCTCCGTCAGGAACTGCCTCTTTGACAACGCAATTTAATACATCCCCTGTATATCCGAACTTCCTCTTTGAGCCTCCAAAAATATGAATAACCATAAGTAACTTTGCTCCGGAATTATCTGCCGCTTTAAGAATCGATCTATGCTGTATCATTTAGGCAATACCTCCAATATCCTAAAAGCTTTTTGCTTTGATATAGGTTTTGTCTCCTGGATCTTCACTTTATCTCCAACATTAAGCTTAAAACCAGAAGTATCAGCTTTTATTCCCCTGTCTCTTTTTATAAGTCTTTTATATATTGGATGAGGTGTAACGCGGGAAACTTTAACAACCGCTGTTTTTTGCATCTTAAGCGATACAACAACACCCTCAAGTATTTTTGACATCTTTAAACTCCTTCTCATTTATAATAGTTGCTATTATAGCCATCTCTTTTCTTTTTAAAAAAATTGACCTTAGATTCTTAAGCTTGTTTTGAGATAATTCAATTTTCAAAAGATACAATGCATTTTTTCCCTCCCTTAAAAGGGTCTTTAATTCTACTAAAGTTTTCGAGCGAAACGCAAGTTTTTCTTTTGTTTTCATTTTTAAGCTTTGCTCTCCTTTTCCATAATCTTTGTTCGTACCGGAAGTTTATGCTTTGCAAGACCTAACGCAGCAAATGCTACATCTTTTGTGACTCCTCCCATTTCAAACATCATTCTTCCCGGCTTAACTGGCACAACAAACTCGTATACATCTCCTTTGCCGCTACCCATCCTGGTTTCCGCTGGTTTTTTTGTAATTGGCTTATGGGGAAATATTCTTATCCAAAGCCTCCCTCCACGCTGTGTATAGTGCGTTATTGCACGCCTAGCAGCTTCTATTTGTCTGCTTGTAACCCAACCTTTACTTAAAGACACCAAGCCAAATTCTCCAAAAGATATCTTTACTCCGCTGTGAGCATTGCCTTTCATCGATCCTCTGAATTCCTTTCTGTATTTTGCTCTTTTTGGCACTAACATATTTATTTGTCTCCCCTATTTATCCATACTTTAACTCCTATGTATCCTTTTTTAGTAAGCGCCGGGACACTGGCAAATTGAATTCGCTCTCTAATTGTCGAAAGTGGAACTGTACCTTGCTGCATTTTTTCCCTTCTTCCTATTTCTGCTCCTCCAACTCTTCCGGAAATAACAATTCTAACACCTTTTGCGCCCGCTGCCATAATCTTTCCTACTGCTTGGACCATTACTCGTCTATGGGGAAGCCTTTTAATTAATTGATCTGCAATATTGCTCGCAACCAAATGCGCATCTAAATTTGGTTCTTTTATTGCCTCTATTCTGGTGTCAATCTTTAGCAAAGATCCTTTATTTTTCTTAACGTCCAAAACCCCATATATGAATTTTTTAAGATCCTCAAGACCGCTTCCACCTCTTCCTATAACAATTCCGGGTCGGGAAACATAAATAGTAAGCCTAAGGCTGTTTATCGATCTTTCTATTTGTACTTCAGAAATCCCCGCAATCTTTAGCTTTTCCATTAAAGCCAATCTTATCTTTCGATCTTCAAGAAGGGTCTCTTTGTACCTCTTATCGTCAAACCAGCGGCTGCTCCAGTTGTATACCGGCCCCAGTCTGATTAATCTTGGATTAACTTTTTGCCCCATTTGCGCTCCTTTCTTCCAATGTAAACTTTATGTGACTGCTTCTCTTTTTGTATGGATGGACTCTTCCTCGTGTTGAAGGACGAAACCTCTTTATAAAAGGCCCTTGATCTACCTCTATGCTTTTTATAAAAAGCGAATCCTCTTTAAGTTTTGTGTTGTTTATCGCGTTAGCAATTGCGCTCTTAAGCGCTGTATAGAGTACCCCTGATCCTCTTTTTTTAATTAAAGCTAAAGCGTTAAGGGCTTGTGTTGCAGTTTTATTACGTATAACATCAGCAACAAGCCTTACTTTTCTAGAACTTATCCTTATTGATCTACTTTTAGCTGTTATTTCCATATATTCATCTTGTCATCCTGAATTTATTTCACTCGGTTCAAACGAGATTCCGAAACGAGTTCGGAATGACACCTATTCTTAAGTTTTACTAATTTCTCGCGCTACTACTCTTCCGTGACTTCTAAAGGTTCTTGTTGGAGAAAATTCACCTAAGCGATACCCAACCATTCCCTCCTGAACATATACATTTATAAATACTCTTCCATTGTGAACTGCAAATGTATGGCCAACAAAATCAGGAGAAATTTCCGATGCTCTCGCCCATGTTTTAATCGGCGTTTTATCACCGGTTTGTTTTTGCTTAAATACTTTTTTTATTAATTTAGGGTCTACATACGGCCCTTTTTTTAAACTTCTTCCCATTTTATTTCTTTCTCCTTTGTATTATATACTTATTCGAATACTTATTCTTTTTTCTTGTTTTGCCAACCGCTTTTCGTCCCACATATGTTTTTGGCGTAGTCATACCAATACCGCTTCTTCCCTCTCCTCCCCCATGAGGATGAGATCTTGGATTTTGAGCAACTCCCCTTACCGTTGGTCTTATGCCCATATTCCTTCTAGTTCCCGCTTTTCCAAAAATTTTATTTTTCCAATCTACATTTCCCAAAACTCCCACAGTCGCAAAACATTCTCCTCTTATTTTTCTAATTTCTCCAGATGGAAGTTTTAAATGAACAAATCCTCCTTCTTGCGCCATAACTTGCGCTGAAGAGCCGGCAGATCTTGCCATTTGTCCTCCCATCCCCGGCGTTAACTCAATATTATGAACAAATGTGCCAATCGATATAGACTTCAACTGCAATGTATTCCCAAGCTTAACCTCAGCATCGCTACCGCTTTTTACAATATCACCCAAATTAAGCCCTTGAGGCCTTAAGATATATCGCTTCTCCCCGTCTTCGTATTGGATTAGCGCGATTTCGCTTGTTCGATTAGGATCATATTCTATAGAAACAACTTTTCCGGAAATCCCCATTTTATCGCGTTTAAAATCAATGGAACGCATAAATCGTTTACGCTCTCCTCCCTGATGTCTTACCACAACACTTCCGCTTGCATCTCTGCCTGAATGTTTCTTTCTAATATACTTTAACTTATTCATATTATTTTGAGCTTGTCGAACCCCCTCCTACATCGAATAAGGCAATTTTTTGACCCACCTTTAGTTTTACAACTGCCTTCTTCCATGCGCTTTTAAGAGTCTCTATTCTTCTGGTGCCCGTTCTCGTCTTTTTTCCTTTAACAATATTTGTTGATATTCCGATAACATTTACTTTAAATTTATCCTCAATCGTCCTTTTAATCATCCCTTTATGCGCACCCTTTGCAACCTGAAATGTAAATTTACCCAAAACTGCATCCTGCATTGACTTCTCGCTTATTATCGGTCTTATGATAACGTCGTTAACATTCATATTTAAATACTTTCTTTAAGAAACCTCTCTTTCATATGCTCAATTGATGACTCCATAAGAAGTATTAACTTATTATTTAAAGCATCATAAGCATTAAGGATATCCGCATTAATAATATTCAGTCCTTCTATGTTTCTTGCGGATCGATAAATATTTTCAAGATCCTTTGTCGACTTTCCGGACAAAACTAAAAGTATATTTTTGTCTTTATTGTTTATCTCTAAATTATTAAGAACCTCAACCATTAATTTGGTTTTTGGCCCTAAACTATCAAGTCCTTTTACCGCTTTTATTTCGTTTGCGTTTTTCTTTGCGGATAGCGCGGAAAAAAGAGCCAATCTTTTCATTTTCTTAGACATTTTAAGTGAAAAATCGCGCGGTTTTGGACCAAAAACAATTCCCCCATGGACAAAAATAGGAGCTTTTTTGGATCCATGTCTTGCCCGCCCGGTACCCTTTTGTCTATAAATTTTCCTTGTTGATCCGTGCACTTCTCCTCTGTCTTTTGTCGAGGCAGTCCCTATTCTTTGATTTGCAAGATATACTCTGACAGCCTGGGCCAAAAGCTGTTTGTTAATTTTTGCGCCAAAAATCTCTTTTGGTAAATCAACCGACCTTACTACTTTACCTTTTGTATCAAAAACGTCAATGGACAATCTTCCTTGTTTCTGTGCCTCTTTTTTCTTCTGTGTTTCAGTGGTTGCAGGCTTTTTATTCGCTTTTAATACTTTTCTTGTAACCACTGAAGCGCTGAGTTTTTTTGAAACACTGATTTTTGACCTTTGACTTTTTACTTGTACTTTTGACCTTTGATTTTTGACTTTTGACTTTCTAGCTGGCATTTTCTTTTACCTCCTCTGCTTTTTTCCCCTCTGCCACTTTTGCGTCAGCCACGTCTGACGGGGCTGTAGCCGCATTTGACGCAGATGCCTCTTTATACAACGGAACAAGGTTTTTATTCTCTCCAATTTTTTTAATTAAAACCATGCTATTTCTTCCACCCGGCACTAAACCTTTAATCAAAAGTAAATCGTTTGTAACATCTGCTATTTGCAAATTTTCAACAGTAACTTTATCATGCCCCATCCTTCCGGCCATTCTTTTGCCTTTATAAACTCTTCCTGGTGTTGTAGTCTGGCCAATAGAACCTGGCGCTCTTTCTCTGTCTGATTGACCATGAGTCCTGGGCCCTCCTTTAAAATGATGTCTTTTTACGCCGCCTGCATATCCTTTACCTTTTGATATACCTATAACATCTACTATATCTCCCGGCTTAAAAACATCCTGAGCGTTTATTGAATCTCCGACTTTTGGCAGAGTCTCTAAATCAACTTGTTCTACTCTTACTTCTTGTAAAAAGGATGGGGTAGTTTTAAGTCCTGCTTTTTTTGCATGTCCCAAAATTGAAGGCTTAGGCTTTTTCTTTAGCCCAAAACCTAGTTGAACCGCACTGTATTTATCCTTCTCTTCTGTTTTGATCTGAACAACCGCGTTACCGGAAATATTAAGCATAGTTACCGGTATTCGAGCTCCATCCTCTAAAAACTTTTGCGATTGTCCAATCTTTTTTCCTAATAACGCCTTCATACTCATAACAACAAAAAAGCGACCACATAGAGTCGCTTCGATTAGGTTTCCCTAAAATTTTTACACTATGTAGCCAAGAATCCACCTCCAATAAGTTGGTTAATCATGACTTAAGCATAGTGATTATATAACGCCCAATCAAGAAATGCAATATCGAAAGGGAGATTCGGACATTAGTCCTCATTAGAACCTATTTAGCAACACAACATGCTTATTGCTTCGTTCACGGCTGAAGATCAGACTTATTAAAATCTTCATATTTTTTAACTAACTCTTGGGCTAATTCAAGATCAATAGCATGAAAGTAAGCAACCCTATCTCCATATTGGATTGGACACATAAAGGTATCATGCTTAAAGACAGATCCGCTAGCCCACTTCGAAGAAACTACTTTTCCAGAAATAAATTTACCCGCATGTCGTATGTAATCTAAGGAACTTTCACAATATATCACAATATCACCACTCCTAGGATTTTCTGTGGGTTTTAAATCATTATTCTTAATTGCTTGAGCTATAACAGCTGATACAACCCATTCTGTTATTCCTAAAGCATGAGCAAAGCAATTGTATTTTCTATTCATGTCGGGAGGCACTACTACACTAAGTACATTTTCAAATTCAGGAAAAAATACAGACTTATACTTAGTTGTGTGGTTAAAAGGGAATTTTTCGCCATTGCATAATTCATCCAGTCGCTTTCTTCGTTCTTCTGAAGGATTACCATTATAAAAAATGAATTTCATGGCCTCTGGTCTGTCTAGGTTTTAACATAAAATACGTGGTCTAATGCTTGATCTATAGCTATATTTGCTAAAGCAGCAATTTTAAATTTATTCATTAAGTTTTTAAGACAGTATGTCTTTTAAGAGAGCCCCTGTATTTTCCAATAATTCCCTTGCCTTATTACGTAATTTTATACTTTCTTTTATGTTATGAGCGATTTTATCTTGATTTTCTTTAGAAAGTAGTGGTATTAATATTTTTTGAAGATCAGAATCAGAAATAGAAGGTATTGCAGCTCCTGTTCTGAATCTGTTTACCTGCTGTAAAAACAGATCAGACTTTAGATAATACAACAAATAATAAGGATCTATATTTATTGGCCTCAATATTCTAAAACCGTTAGTACAAATTGCTTCCGAATATTTTTCTGACACTAACGCTGACATGTGTTTTTTAGATCCTATTGAGTTTCCTGCTACCGCAGTAATTATATCTCCCTCTTTAATTTCATAAGATGCCCTACTGGGAAGTTCATGAACAGCTATTGAAGTGGCATTTGAAATTTCCAAGTAATCAGTATTTATATCTGCCAACTCAACATATTGAACAATTAGATTTTTCTCCTTAAGTTTTTTTGATTTTTCCTTTATTATTTCCACCAAATCCCCTAAGCTTTTCGCTCCCATATTTTTAAGCTTATCACCGAGCAAGCTTGATGAAGGTCTATAAAAATCAAGATCAAAACGGTCTGTAATTTGGCTTTGATCAATTACAAAGGCATTATCATTTTCTATGAAATTATTCTCCATGAAAACATCATAAGATTTGACTAGACTGCTAATATCTTCATCAACAATCAACTCGCTGTTCTCATCCTTTAGGTTTTTTCCATTGCCGTCTTTCTTGTATATTGCTGTAGCGTTTTTATTGCCGTCGTATCCTAGTCTGTTAACTTTTCCAAAAAAAACCTTATTTTTAGCTAAATTGTCTTTACCTTTTTTTTGTAAAAATAAAATTGAAGTTTTTACTCCTGTTCCGAACGGAATAAACGTATCAGAAGGAAGATCTACTATAGCAAGAATATCCGCGATATTTTTAATATAATTTCTAAGATATTTTAGGCTGCTATTTTCTAAATCTCCATTCGGCAAAACTATTGCCAATCGTCCCCCTTCTTTCAGGAAGTCTAAGCATCGTTCAATGAATAGAATATCGGGCACTTGTCCATTCAACAAGGTCGTGGATTTCCTTTCGTCTTCCACCCATTTATAGGCTAGGTCATATCGTTGCAAGATTGATTTGTTGGTTATTTTTCCCTGCGAGCCAAATGGAGGATTTGTTAGAATTATATCAAAGTAATTTTCATATTGATTTAGGGCTCCTATGACTTTATTGAATTCCTCGTCTAAATTTTCCCAGTTCGATAAAGAATCTGCATTTATAATGTTTGAAAAGCCGTCTCCTTCAAGGAGCATGCGCATCTTAGCCATTTTTGCCACCATAGAATTAATTTCCACACCAAAGAGATAATTTTTAACATACTCTTTTCTTTCTTTTTCTGACGCACTTTTTAGAGAATGACTATAAACATATTTCATAGCTTCGCTTAAAAAACCACCACTACCGCATGTAGGGTCTAATACTTTTTCATTTTTATTAGGCTTGATAATTTGTACACAGAGTCTAATTATTTGTTCAGGCGTAAAGAATTGACCCCTTTCTGCTCTTTGTGTCGAATGAACAAACTTTTGAAACGCTACTCCCTTTACGTCTCGCGAAGAATCCGATAAATTTATATTTTGCAATTTACTTATTGCGTATGCTAAGGAGGATGTTTTTAATTCAATCTCTTCATTTTTCTTAAACACATCTGAAAAATAGCTAAAAGCCTGCATACTTAAATCAAATATTCTTTTTGTAAATACAGTGTTTTTATGTCCATCAATTGTATCGTCGTACTCATGGTTTGAAATAAAAAAACGAATCTCTTTATTGTTTTTTTCATCAAATATTTTTATAAAGAGTATTTTCAGTATTTCCGAAAATACCTGTTGTGATGATAATCCATCATTTGCATAAATATGGTCATGAATCTGTTCAAATATCCCAAAAAGCCTGTCAGTAGTTTTTGAATTTAATTGATTGTTACTTTGCAAGGGAAAAAGAGATAGTAGTTCTGGCATATGCATTACACTAATGTGTAACTAGATTAACATGTAAGTGTAAAACATGTCAAGAGGCATTTCGTTTATCCACTTGCGAAAAATCTATAACGCGTGGATTAGGGTTTGTTTTTACAATACATTCCTTTATGTCTTTATACCAAGGGGGTTTTATTATTATTTTTTCTTTCTTTTCCTTCACCAATATATCTATTATATAGTTTTGATATAAATGTTCTGGGGAGGTTGGAGAATGGCTGATGTCATGAGATGCAACAAAAACAAATTCATGTCTTCCTGTTCTTAAAAATAAGTCGATTGCGAGTATATTAAAATCGTATATTAATGGCATTGCTTGAACAATATTTGTAGTTGGGCTAATTCTTCCATCGGGCAGATGAGTTTCTAGAATGACTATGGGGCCAATAACATTTCTATATGCTCGCTCAGAAAATGATTCTAAAGGTTGATTATCCACCCATTCCTTTAATTCTTTTTCACTGTTCCAAAGCATTGTTAAATCAGCACTGATTGGACCAGGATGATTTTTTGAACACTTAAATTTTGAAAATTTTCTCCCGGGATTTTTTGCACTCCAAGCTTTTTTTACTCTGGAATACGACATATAACCTTTATTATAAATCAAGTCATTGTTATTTTTTGGTACAAGAGCCAATCTTTTTAAAAATTGATAGAGTTTTGTCTTGTTTTCTAATTTTCCTCCTCTAAATTCAGAATTACTCTTAAGCCCTTTACTCTCTACAACAAGCCATTTGTCTTCTATAGATCCCTTCGGTCTTATATAGAAATCTCCACGAGCTTTGCTACTTTTTGCTTTATTTCCTCCTTTAGGTTTTTCTGTTATGCGTACTACTTCAAAACGATTTTTTTCTAAATACTCTTTAAGAAGTAATTCGCTAATTGCTCCTGATATATAACCTTTAGATCCAGGATTTAATATTAGAGCTTCCTGAAAAAGCTTCTCATCTACACCAAAGTTTTTTAGTATATAATCTTTTAAAAAAGACATGTTATTTTTCTTGTACAAAGAAACTAAGTTTTTGTTTGTAAATTCGAGAAAATTCTTTTAGCTCTATAACATCCACTCTTCGCTGCCCTGACTCTACCTTTGAAATGTATGATTGAGTCTTACCTAATAATTTTGCTATTGCTTTTTGATCAAGTTTAGCTTTTTCTCTTGCTTCTTTTAATTTGTTTGCAAGATTTGTTTGATCTTTACTGTAAAGAGATTTACCCATTGTTTAAATCATACATTCCAAAAAGGAATATTCCAAAATGGAATATCAGATATTAGCTGCGCATAAAAAATTCTGGCCTAACTATTTGTGCTAAAATAGCCATAGTAATTACTAATATTATTTTGACACCAGAATAAACAGTTAATCTGGAAATATGGGACTGTCCTTCAAGACATAAAAGAGGAAAATCTTGTCCCAAAAATAGATGGAACATTCTTTTAGAATATAGCAAGAACTGTATTTATTCCTAATAATCCTAGTCCTACCCCCAAGAAAAAAACGGGCATTCGTATGTAAGCTGAATTATATCTTTTTGGACCGGTACGAGTTGTATGCTACATCTTTATCTCAATATTCACTCCAGCGGGGAGTTCGAGGTGGGTTAAACTGTCAATTGTTTTGTCTGTCGGAGAAATTATATCAATAAGTCTTTTGTGGACTTTCATTTCGAAATGATCTCTTGCGTCTTTATCTATAAAAGGAGATTTATTAATTGCGTAGACTGTGTGTTTGGTAGGAAGTGGAATGGGCCCCATTACCTTAGCGCCGGTTCGTATTGCAGTATCTAAAATTTGCTGGCAACATGAATCGATAACTCTTGCGTCATAACTTTTTAAACGTACTCTAATTCTTCCTTTAGGCATTTGCTTGTAAATGGGCAATTTTTAGGCTATTATTTTGGAAATTACTCCTGCTCCTACAGTTTTTCCACCTTCTCTAATTGCGAATCTTAATCCTTCCTCCAATGCAACAGGTACAATAAGCTTAACTGTCATTTTTGTATTGTCTCCCGGCATAACCATCTCAACACCTTTTGGAAGAGTAACTTCTGCTGTTACATCTGTTGTTCTTATATAAAATTGCGGCCTGTATCCTGTAAAGAATGGCGTATGGCGGCCTCCCTCTTCTTTGGTTAAGATATAACCTTCCGCTTCAAATTCCTTATGAGGAGTAATGCTTCCGGGCTTTGCGATAACCTGTCCTCTTTCTACATCATCCTTTTCAATTCCTCTTATCAAAAGCCCTACATTATCTCCTGCCTGGCCTTCATCCAATTGCTTTTTGAACATTTCAACACCTGTTACAACTGTAGGCTTTGTTGCCTTAATTCCAACTATTTCAACAGTTTCATTTATTTTTACCTTTCCTCTTTCGATTCTACCTGTTACAACAGTTCCTCTACCCTTAATTGAGAAAACATCTTCAATTGGCATTAAAAATGGTTTGTCAATATCTCTTTTTGGTGTTGGGATATAGCTATCTACAGTATCCATTAAAGCCATTATTTGTTTTTCTGCTTCCGGATCCCCTTCCAAAGCTTTAAGGGCCGAGCCTCTGATGATTGGCACTTCATTGCCGGGATATTGATATTTTGTCAAAAGTTCTTTTACTTCCATCTCTACCAATTCCAAAAGTTCTTTGTCCTGTACCATATCGCATTTATTAAGAAAAACTACTAATGCCGGAACACCAACCTGACGAGCCAATAAAATATGCTCTCTTGTTTGCGGCATTGGTCCATCCGGAGCAGATACTACCAAAATTGCGCCGTCCATCTGAGCAGCACCTGTAATCATGTTCTTAATATAGTCCGCATGACCTGGAGCATCGATATGAGCATAGTGTCTTTTTGCTGTTTCGTACTCAATGTGAGAAATATTAATAGTAACGCCTCTTGCTTTTTCTTCCGGAGCATTATCAATATCCTCGTACTTTTTCGCGGTTGCCATACCCTTTTTAGAAAGGACTGTGGAAATTGCCGCTGTTAAGGTTGTCTTGCCATGGTCAACATGACCAATAGTTCCAATATTTAAATGGGGTTTTGTTCTTTCAAACTTTTTAGATTCTGCCATAATATAATTTCAACAAAAAAAATTACCCCACGATCTATTAGGGTATTCGCACTATACAATACTTTTCTTCCCCCGTCAATAGCCAAATTTATTTTTTCTTAAGTTTTTTTGTGGAAATTGATTTTTTAATCTCCTGTTTTTTGGTTTTTAACAATTTCGAAAGACTTGATTTTATTCTCGCCGCTTTATTTTTGTGAAAAATGCTTTTTCGAGCTGCTTTATCAGTAACGCTTATTGCCATTTTAATACTTTTCTCTGTTGGAGAACTTTTTGCCTGCTTGACTAATTTCTTAAATAAATCTTTAAGCTTTTTATTATTCTTGGTTCTTTTTTTATCCTGTCTTAGTTTTTTCTTAGCAGATTTTATTACTGGCATAACGTAATTTTAGCATGATATACTATAAAAAACAATATGGCATCTCTTTTTTTAAAAAAGGGTTTAAATCTTATTCTTCGCCAGCAAACAAATATTTTGTCTGCCGCTCTCATAATCATGTCAACTGTTATTCTCTCGCAAGTTTTGGGACTGGTAAGAGAAAGGCTGCTTAGGGCAACATTCGGCGCGTCAAATACGCTTGGTATTTATCAATACGCTACGAACATTCCGGATTTTTTATTCCAGCTGACAATTGCCGCGGCATTAGCGTCATCTTTTATTCCTGTTTTTTCAGATTATTTAGTAAAGAACAAACAACAGGAAGCTCATAAGATGGCGTCAACACTGCTTATTTCCGGTCTCTCTATTTTTTCTTTCTTAGGAGTAGTTCTTTTAATGCTGGCCCCTTTGTTTTTGCAGATTTTTAATCTTGGCGGAAAATTTTCCAATGACGATATGGCTCTTATGGCAAATCTTATGAAAATTTTTATATTTGGTCAATTATTATTTATTATCGGCAGTTTCTTCTCAGCCGTTCTTCAATCTTACAGCCATTTTTTTATTGCCGGTTTTGCTGCTTCGATGTATAACTTAGGAATAATAATAGGAATATGGATATTTTCTCCATATGTAGGAATATATTCAGCGCCAATTGGCGTAATATTGGGAGGTACTATTTTTATTTTAGTGCAACTCCCATTGGTTAAAAAAATAGGATTTTCCTTTAATCCGGCATTTTCTCTAATCAGATCAGAAGGTATTACAAAAATAGTCAAGCTTATGTGGCCAAGAACCATTTCTATTGCGATATTTCAATTAGGAACAATCACTATTGCATCTCTTATTTCATTTCTTTCCGACCCTGGTAGAATGTATGTTATATATAATAGCGCACAGATTCTCTCTTTTGCTCCTGTTGTTCTTTTTGGACAAACAATTGCCCAAGCTGCCTTTCCAATACTTTCAAGAGAACGGGAAAAATTAGATTATTTTAAAACAACTTTTCTCACAAGCTTTAATCAGATGCTTTACTTGGTTTTGCCTATCTCTGTATTGTTTTTGGTTCTTCGAATACCTATTGTAAGGCTAATATTTGGGGCAGCTCAATTTGACTGGCCCGCAACTGTCATGACAGGAAGAACGCTTGCTTTTTTTAGCATTTCAATTTTTGCTCAAGCTTTAATAACTCTTCTTCTTAAAGGATTTTACGCCATCCACAATACCAAAACGCCTCTTGTAATTGGAGCAATATCAACAGGATTAATAGTAATTTTATCGTATTTATTTATTGCTATTTACAAATTGGGAGTTGAAAGCATAGCAATTGCTTATTCTATCGCTAGTGTTTTTCATCTGGTAGTACTATTTATATTACTGGATAAAAAGGTTGGCGGGTTTGATAAAAAAAATCTTATATTTCCTATTGTCAAAATCTTCTTAGCAACTTTTTTTACAGGGTTCGCCCTTTATATCCCTATAAAACTTTTAGACCAATTGGTTTTTGATACAACCCGTACAATAAATCTTATACTTCTTACCGGTACCTCAAGCTTTATTGGACTTAGTCTTTATCTCTTTCTCACTTGGTTTTTTAATGTTAAAGAGGCAACAACATTTCTGTTAATTTTCAAAAAGCTTGGCAACTGGAGAGAGATATTGGGTAAAAGCGAAGAGGTCATCGACACAACAAGGCTCAAACCATAAAGCCCTTAAGTTATTGTTTTGATAGATTGATTTTTATTAGTTTGTATTTTACAATAGCAACAATTGGCAACATAAAGTATGGCAAGTGAGAAACAACCTATAACCTACCGTTCAACTGGCGTTGACTACAGCGCAATGGATCCTTTGAAAAGATTAGCTCAACTTAGAGCGCGAGAAACATCTTCAAATCTTCACCGTTTTGGCATGAAAGAGATTGAAGCAAGCCGCGGAGAGTCAGCATATGTTTGGGAAGAATCAGACGCACATAGAGCATTTGTAATCGAAGGTTTGGGAACTAAAAATCGAGTCGCCGATGAAACAAGAAAGATAACAGGAAAAACACATTATGATCAAATTGCTCAAGATGCAGTGGCAGCCATAGTAAATGATTTAATTGTAGTAGGAGCACAACCACAAGTGGTAAATGCTTATTTTGCAGTTGGAAGTTCGGATTGGTTTTCAGATGAACAAAGATCAAAAGATTTAGTTGAAGGCTGGGCAAAAGCATGTAATCTATCAGGAGCTGTTTGGGGAGGAGGAGAAACTCCTACTTTAAAAGGCATTATTGAGCCAGATACCATTGATTTATCAGGTTCTGCTGTTGGTATTATAAAACCAAAAGATAGGTTAACATTAGGAGACAAATTAACTGCGGGTGATAGAATTCTTTTGGTTGGAAGTAGCGGCCCCCATGCAAATGGCTATACGCTTGCACGAACAATTGCATCAAAGCTTCCAGATGGCTATTCTACCCTGCTTTCTGATGGATCTTTATACGGCGAATCTCTTTTAACTCCAACGCACATTTACGCAAAACTAATTCAAGATCTTTTTGATCAAGACGTTGATATTCATTATATGGTAAACGTCACAGGCCATGGGTGGAGAAAACTAATGAGAGCAAATAGGGATTTTACTTATGCAATTGACAAAATTCCAGATCCTCTACCTATTTTTAAATTTATACAAGAACAGTCAAAAAATGATGATCGAGAAATGTATGGGAACTTCAATATGGGAGCTGGATTTGCAATTTTTGTCCCCCAAACACACGCTGACAATGTTCAAAGAATTGGCAGGGAACATTCGCTTACTATTCTTAACGCTGGTATTGTTGAAGAAGGACCAAGACAAGTAATAATTAAACCAAAGAATAATTTGGTTTTTAATGAATTGGGAGTAAGGTAGTAATTCCCCACAGTTAACCAATGAGTAAAGAAACATTAACTGATGTTCTAATTGTAGGAGGTGGAGGAAGAGAACATGCTTTTGGATGGAAGTTAAGAAAATCACCTAATGTTAGGCATTTATATTTTGCGCCTGGAAATGCAGGGACAGAAAAACTAGGAAGAAACCTTGACATCGGAGCAACAGACATAGATAAGCTTGCCAGATTTGCTGCTGATAACAAAGTATTAACAATTGTTGGTCCAGAACGGCCTTTAGCAAATGGCATAAGAAATCAATTCGACAAAGATGGTCTTAAATTAGTTGGTTTTACTCAAGAAAGTACTCTTCTTGAATCAAGTAAAGCATGGGCGAATGGATTTGTAGAACATCATAACATTCCTCATCCATCAACTAAAGTTTTTAGAAAAGTAGGCGATGCTCTTCAATTCTTTGAATCTGTTAATCCACAAAACTTTGTTATAAAAACAGACGGATTATGGGATGGTAAAGGAGTAGTTCTTCCAAAATCAGTTGATGAAGCAACAAGAACAGTAATGGATATGATGGTAGGAGACGTATATGGTGAAGCAGGAAGGATAATTGTAGTTCAAGAAAAGTTAGTTGGCAGAGAAGTTTCCGTAATTGGCATAACTGATGGAAAAACCATTCGTTACTTTGCCCCTGCAGTAGATCACAAAACTCTCTTTGATAGAACTCAAAATGAAAGAAAGCAAAACCCGAATACAGGAGGAATGGGAGCATATGCTCCAGATCCACTTATGACACCAAAGTTATTCAAGGAGATTCATGAAACAATTATGCAGCGTGCAATTGATGGGATGAGAGAAGAAGGATATCCCCTGAACGGTGGTATTTTATTTGCAGGACTTATGATTACAGAAGATGGGCCTAAAGTACTGGAGTTTAATGTTCGCGGCGGCGATCCGGAAACTCAAGTACAATCAATGGTTATGAAAAATGATTTATTGCCAGTTGTTAATGCTTCGCTTGATGGAACATTGTTTAGAAGAAGTATGACTCAAAGGAAAGGCGCTGCTGTTGGGGTATATTTGGTATCTGAAGGATATCCTGGAAAACTTGTGATAGGACGTGTAGTTAATGGCTCAGAAAATGATTTTGGTCCGGATGTTGAATTTTTTCATGCAGGAACTGCAAGAGATAAAGTAACTGGAGAAATTAAAACCAGTAGCGGAAGAGTACTATGCGTTACCGCATATGGCCAAAACGTCCCAAATGCAAGTGATAAGACATATTCAATTATTAACAGAGGCGATGTAAATTTTGAGAGAGCAATACATAGACAGGGTATAGGAGCAGGAAAATAGACTATTGATTTATGCTGGGAACTTGTCTATTATACGTGAGAATCAAAATTTAGTATGGCAGAACGCTTAGCGTCATTCATATCAGGTGGCGGCACCACAATGGAACAGATTGGATTAGCTTACAAAAGAAAAGAAATTCCAATAAAGCTTGTATTGGTAATTTCAAGCACTCCTAAGGCAGGAGGTATTGAAAAAGCAGGTAAACTAGGTATTCCTCATGTTGTTGTAAATCCTGATGATTTTAGGGGCGAAGATCAAGAAGTAGATCAAGAGGGGTTTGGATTAAAACTAAGAGAAAGATTAAGAGATAAAGGTGTAACAGCTATTACTCAAAATGGTTGGTTGCCTCTTACTCCAGAAAATGTTATAGATGAATATAGGGATACTATATTTAATCAACACCCTGGCCCAAAAGAAGTAACAGGAAAGACTAAAGGCATACAACCACACGCTATTGTGCTTTATATAGCAAGACATACAGGAAGAAATGAAGGGACAGAAGTTATTACTCACCGGGTAACTCCAAAATTTGATGAAGGACCAACTGTAGGGATAACGCCAGTTCCAATACATTTACCCCACGATTATGCAAAGAGGCTGCAACGACGAGCATTACCAAAAGAGCACCAATTGCAGATTGAACTTCTAAAACAACTGGCGCGCGGGGATGTAAAAGAAGTATCTTCCCCAACTCAATATATAAAACCAGGAGAAGAAAAGATTTTGCGTGATGCCAGAGCATATGCAAGAAAAAGATATCCTGAGGGATAAATAAGATGGAAAGGTGGACATTAGCAAAAGGATATAGACTCATTAGTAATGAGGAAGGATTTCCGCCGGCTTATATAAACAGAAAGGACATAGCGGAAACGTTTGAGTTTCACGATAGAAACTTTTTTATTATAGACGAATGTTTTGGATACATGCTTTCTCAAACTCTGGCACGCATGATTAAAACCCGACAACCCCCTATTGATGTATTGGATGTAGGCGGAGGAACATTATCTCTTGCGGCAAGAGAAATTGCCCAAAGGCATCCAGATACAACCCGCGTAATTAATATTGATGTTGCAATTTCAACCAATAGTCAAAACACGCAAAATTTCCATAGTCTTTGTGAAGACGCATGTAAAATGAGTATTCATAATAATAGTATTGATCTTGTTTATTCCTGGGAGATGATGCCTGGCTTAAATAAAAACAGAAGAGAACAAGTGCTAGGAGAAATTGCCAGAGTACTCAAGCCCGAAGGAGTTGCGCTATTAGGAGAAGAGGATTTTTGCGGCTTGCCGTCTTCTGACCCACAACTGGAACAGTTATCTAATTCATTATCTCTTTCCGTGTTATTAAAAAGAGGAAACTTTACAAAAAGCGTTAAGGTAGGCAACAAATATACCAATACAAATCAATTCTTAATGTTAATGAAGCCGCCGATTGACCCAAGTATAGTAGCTATGACGGAAAGAAATGCAGCATAAGCTATGGCGATTCACGAAGTACATGTTAAAAGAAAACCAAATGTAAATGACCCGCGTGGTGAAGATGTTGCTGCAGAAGCTGCAAGAACGTTAGGCATCAATACACATGTAAGGACCACTAATATTTTTCGTGTTGAGGGTACTAGTCTTTCCGAAACAACTATTCTTTCTCAAAAAGCGTTTGTTGACCCAATTGTTGAAGTAGGCGAAATAAATCCTGATGCGAAAATTTCTTCAAATCCTGTTATAGAAGTTGCCTATAGACCTCAAGTTTCAGAACCTGTCTCAGGAACAATTCATAAAGTGGCAGAAGATTTAAAAATCCCGCTTGATGCGGCTCGCCTCGCAATACAGTATGAATTTGAAGGAATTAATCAAGAGCAAGCTGGACAAATCGTAAAAAGACTTTTGGTAAATGAAAGCGTTCAGGAAGTAATTAAAGACAAACCTGAAACGCTAAAATTAAAAGGCGAAAGAAAGGCGGTTACCACTATTCCTCTTCTTAATGCAACAGACGCTCAATTAGATGAAATTTCGCAACAAAGAAAGTTACATTTAAATACCGAGGAAATGCGTGTTGCTCAGAAAGAAACAAGGCGTCTTAGGAGAAATTTAACAGATGTTGAGATTGAAATATTGGGTGCCAGGTGGAGTGACCATTGTGTTCATAAGACCTTTAACGCAAAAGTCATCACACCAGAAGGCGAAAAAGACCCGCTTTTTACAAGAATCAAAAATACCTCCCGTAAATATTTTAAAGGCTTGGTTGCAACTGCGTTTGTAGATAATTCCGGAGGAATGTTTTTTTATGATAACACTGTAGTTTTAGTAAAATGGGAAACGCACAACAGCCCATCAGCTCTTGATCCTGTTGGAGGAGCTGCGACCGGAAGCGGAGGGGTGTTTCGAGATATTATGGCAACAGGACAGGGCGCGAAAGTGATTTTATCAACAGATGTTTTCGCAGTAGCTCCTCCCCAAATGAAAGCAGAAAAACTTCCTCCCGAAACCATCCCGCCAGACAATATGCTTCGAGGACTCGTAAAGGGAGTTGGGGGCTATGGAAATCCAATGGGAATTCCTACTCCAAATGGCTCTGTTCATTTTCATGAAGATTTTTTGTAGCCAAACCAACAGTCCTGGTAGGTGCATACGGCATAACACCTGAAAAATACGCTCAAAAACGTGAACCTCAACTGGGAGATAGAGTGGTTGTCATTGGAGGCCGTACCGGAAGAGATGGAATTCATGGAGCAACAATTTCTTCCTCTGGAAGAACTGAACAAAGTGCCAAAGCCGATAAGGAACATGTTCAAATTGGAAATCCTATTGAAGAAAAAAAGATAGGCGATGCAATTTTAGAAGCTCGGGATAAAGACCTGATTCGTACTTTAACTGATTGCGGAGCAGCAGGGTTTTCTTCCGCGATTGGTGAAATAGCTGAGAATGTTGGGGTAAACGTTGATATTTCAAAAGCACCTTTAAAATACGAAGGCTTATCTCCCTGGGAAATATGGGTTTCTGAATCACAAGAAAGAATGATATTGGCAATCGACCCTAACAATATGGAAGAATTTTTAAATGTTTGTAAGCGACACAATGTGGAAGCAACTGATTTGGGAATTTTTGATGGAAATAATAAATTAACAGTTAGATATGGTGATGAAGTTGTCGCAGATTTAGATTATGACTTTTTGAAAAACGGATTGCCACAAAAGGAAATGCCCGCAGAATTCAAACGCGAAATATTTGAAGAGCCAGAAATAGATATACCTTCAGATTGGGTAGCTACATTAAAAGCAGTCTTGTCCCATGGGAATGTATGTTCAAAATTACCAATTGTTGAACAATACGATACAACTGTCCAAGGAACAAATGCGCTTGCTCCATTTGGAGGAGTTAATCTAGATGCTCCCAATGATGCGGTTGTTATCCGCCCTATACTTGATAAGCCGTATGGATTAGTTATCTCTCATGGCATGAATCCTATTCTAAATAGAATTAACCCAGAACGCGGGGCTAAATGGGCAGCAACCGAAGGAGTCGCGAATTTAGTCGCAGTTGGCGGGAATTTCAGAGAAATGGTTCTGTGTGGAAACTACATTTCTCCGATCCCCGACCGCCAATACATGGGTTCTTTAGATATTCAGGTTGATAGTATTTGTGCGTTTCAAGATGCCTTAGAAATACCCATTGTTTCCGGAAAAGATAGTTTATCTTCAACATATACATGGCCGGATGGAAAAAAGACTCATGTTCCTCCGGTAGTAAACATTTCAACAATGGGAAGAATTCCCGATCTTGAGAAAACAACCTCAACTGACTTCAAGAATGAAGGTTCAACAATTGTTTTGGTTGGAAAAATGCACAAAGGAATGGCCGGATCAACATATTATGATACATTAGGAATTGTGGGAAACGAAGTTCCTGATGTGGACTTGGAAGTACTGCCTCATGTGTTTGATGCTATACGCAATGGAATTGTAAATGGGGAAATAACAGCAGCCCACGACATATCAGAAGGCGGAGCAATAAGCACAATTTCTGAAATGTGTTTTGGCGCAGATATGGGAGTAGATCTTGATATTCATAGCGGAGAACGACCAGACTTTTTCTTATTTAATGAAACAGCAGGAACTTTTATTGTTGAGGTTGAAAATCCAGAGAAAGCAGAATCTCTTTTTGGAAATGTTCCATATAGAGTTTTAGGGAAAACTAGAGTGGGAAGCGATATGAAGGTAGCTTATCAGGGAAAAGAATTGTTTAGCGGCAATATTAACGAATTAAAAACTGCATGGCAAGCGCCAATGAAAGCTTTATTCCATTAATTTTATGCGTGAATTACAACCAAGAGTAGCAATTTATAAAACATCAGGAATTAACTGTGATGCGGAAACTGCTTTTGCATTTAATCTGGCCGGCGGAAAGGCAGAAATTGTAATGAGCGAAGATCTAAAAAAAGGAGAAAAAAAACTTTTCGATTATAAGATCCTCACCTTCCCCGGCGGCTTTTCGTATGGGGATGACTTAGGCTCTGGAACTGTCGCTACCCTTGAGCTTGACACATATCTAGGAGATAAACTTCAACGCTTTAAGGAGACTGGTCTTATTTTAGGAATTTGTAATGGAGCTCAGATGTTAGTTCGCTCAGGGCTTCTACCCATGGGAACATTAGAAGACAGGCAGGCAACATTGGATAGAAATAATTCTGGAAAATTCTTGGGTCGACCCGTACGGTTATCTTTTGAGAGAAGTATATGTGTTTTCTTACAAGACCCAGAACCAAACAGCCCAATTGAACTTCAGGTTGCGCATGGAGAAGGAAAATTTGTTATGTCTCCTTCCATTCTTTCACAAATAGAAAGTAATCGTCAAGTGATATTTAGATACGTTGATCCAAAAGGACTACCAACCCAAGAATATCCCTTTAACCCCAATGGCTCACCGAATGCAATCGCAGGAATAACCGACCCCTCAGGCCGTATTGTAGGTCTTATGCCGCATCCTGAACGATCAATCTTAAAATCTCAATATCCTAATTGGAGAAGAATGGGTGACTTTAAACCCCAAGGCTTAGAATTTTTTGAAAGAATGGTCAAATACGCTTCGCAGATGTAATACGAACGCTCCCCTTCTGGTATAATCCTTTCATGACCCGTTCGACTTCACTCAGGCCATCGGCTCTGAAGCTCAGGCTCGAAGAGGTCATACTGAGGTAATCGAAGTATGGTTCAACAGAATATCCGGAATTTTGCAATCATTGCACATGTTGATCATGGCAAATCAACGCTTGCCGATAGATTATTGGAGCTGACTAATACTATTCCAAAAGAAAAAATGGCAGAACAGTTTTTGGACCAAAATCCTATCAGCAGACGCCGCGGAATTACCATCAAACTCGCCCCTGTCCGAATGACCTATACCCTAAACGCTATACTCTATACTCTAAACCTTATCGATACTCCCGGTCATGTTGATTTTTCATACGAAGTCTCCAGAACTCTTGCCGCTTGTGAGGGAGCTATTCTTTTGGTAGATGCGACACAAGGTATTCAAGCCCAAACAGTTGCCCATTATAGAGAGGCGCTAAAAGAAAAACTAACAATTATCCCTGTTATAAATAAAATAGATTTACCAAGCGCTCAAACAGAAATTGTTGCTAAAGAATTGGTAAATGCGTTTGGATTTAAGAAAGAAGATGTATTATTTATATCTGCAAAAACCGGCAAAAACGTTGAGCTTTTACTTTCGGAAATTGTCAAAAGATTGCCGGAGCCGCGAGGTAAAAAAGAAGAAAATCTTCGCGCTCTGATTTTTGATGCCGTATACGATGAGTTTCGCGGTGTTGTTGCTTATGTTCGGATAGTTGACGGGCAAGTCAAAAAAGGAGATAGAGTTAAATTTTACCAAAACAATATAGAATCAGAAGTTACAGATCTTGGATTTTTCTCTCCATACTTAGTTTCTTCAAAAGAACTATCAACTGGTGAAATCGGCTATATTATTACAGGCATTAAAGATATTAGAAAAGTGCGCGTTGGAGACACCATCACTTCAATTTCAAATTTCAAATTTCAAATTTCAAATTTTCAACCACTGCCAGGCTACAAGATTCCAAAACCTATGGTATTTTTTGGAGTGTATCCCAAAAGCACAAATGATTATATTTACCTAAAAGAGTCTTTGGCAAAATTAATACTTAACGATACTGCATTAACGTATACAGAAGAATATTCTTCTTATCTGGGGAGCGGATTTAGAGTAGGATTTTTGGGACTTTTACATGCTGAAATTGTTAAAGAAAGAATAAAACAGGAATTTAATTTAGATATCTTATTAACTATGCCCCAGGTTCTTTACGAAAAGTCCTTCGACTCCGCTCAGGATAATAAATCAGGGCAAGAAGTAATACGTGAGCCGTATATGAAGCTTATTGTTTATACGCCCAAAGATTATATAGGACCAGTTATGAATATATGCCAGGCAAAAAAAGGTAAACTATTGGATTTGACTTATCACGAAAGTTTTGCTGTTTTGTCTTACGATATGCCTTTTTCAATGTTTATCAGAGGACTTTCCTCGGATCTGAAATCAGTATCAAATGGATACGCCAGTATTGATTATGAATTAACTTCTTACAAAGAAGCGGATTTAGCGCGGCTTGAAATAAAAGTAAATGACGTATCCATAGATGTTTTGTCAGAGCTTGTTTATAGGGATGAAGCGATACATATTGCACGGGAAAAAGTAGAAAGACTTAAAGATTCATTACCAAGACTGCAGTTTAGACAAATTATACAAGGATTAGTAAATGGAGATATTGTTGCAAGGTCTGAGATCTCGCCTTTTAGAAAAGATGTTTTGCAAAAAATGTCCGGAGGAGACAGAACAAGAAAAGATAAACTTTTGGAAGCCCAGAAAAAAGGTAAATCCAAACTTATTAACCGCTCAAAAATCGCCATCCCCCAAGAAGCCCTGCTTTCGATGATTGAAAATAAATAACCTGCATTTATACTATAAGTTATTGACAGGATTTGACTTTTGTTGTATAAATTATCAGTCACTTTAACTAAGTGATAATTTTTTGGTTGGGTAAGCAAATATTATGGTTAAAAAAATAAATATAAAACCACTTTTCGACAATGTTTTAATAAAACCACTTGAAGCGGAAACAAAAACACAAAGCGGAATTATATTGCCCGATTCTGCTAAAGAAAAACCACAGATAGGATTAATTATGGCTATAGGACCTGGAATTGTAAATGAAGCAGGAAAACTTATTAAAATGGCAGTATCAGTTGGACAAAAAGTTATGTACAAAAAATGGGGTGGCAACGAAATGAAAGTCGGAACAGAAGAATGGTTATTAGTTGAACAGAAAGATATACTAGCTGTTGTAAATTGACCTAATTAACCTAATTGCTCTAATTTCTAAAACGTTTAGGTCAATTAGAAATTAGGATTTAGAAATTTTCAGGATATGGCTAAACAATTAAAATTTGGAGAAGAAGCAAGACAGGCTTTAGTCAAAGGGGTCAATATTTTGGCTCGTGCGGTAGTTACAACTCTTGGTCCTAAAGGACGCAATGTTGCCTTGGACAAGAAATGGGGTGCCCCAAATATTGTTCATGATGGAGTTTCTGTTGCAAAAGAGATAGACCTTGATGATCCATTTGAAAATATGGGCGCCCAGTTGGTAAAAGAGGCTGCCAGTAAAACTAACGATGTTGCCGGAGACGGAACAACCACCGCTACCCTTCTTGCTCAGTCAATTATCAACATTGGTTTCAAAAATGTTACAGCCGGCGCCAATCCAATGCTTCTTAAATCCGGAATGGCAAAAGCAGTTGATGAAGTTGTTAAAGAAATTACTAAAATGTCAAAAACTGTCAAGGATGCTGATGTTGCAAAGGTTGCGACAATCTCCGCTCAAGACGAAAAAATCGGATCTCTTATCGCGGAAGCTCTGACTAAAGTTGGTAAAGATGGTGTTGTAACAGTTGAAGAGGGAAAAGGTCTTGAGCTATATATCGACTATAAAGAAGGTATGGAATTTGATAAAGGATACGCATCCCCGTATTTTGTTACCAATTCTGACAAAATGGAAGCAGAAATCGAAGACCCATACATTTTAATCACAGACAAAAAAATTTCTGCGCTTAACGAACTTTTGCCCTTCTTGGAAAACTTAGTAAAGGTTTCTAAAAACTTGGTTATTATTGCCGATGAAATCGAAGGAGAAGCTTTAGCAACATTGGTTGTGAATAAACTTCGAGGCACATTCAATACCCTTGCAATTAAAGCTCCAGGTTTCGGAGACAGAAGAAAAGAAATGCTAGAAGATATTGCCACACTTACCGGCGGAACAGTTATATCTGAAGATACCGGAAGAAAATTTGAGAGCGTAAAGCTTGATGACTGTGGTAGAGCAGATAAGGTATGGGCAGATAAAGAAAATGCCCGAATTATCGGCGGAAAAGGAAATATGTCCTCTATAAAAGCAAGAATTGCTCAAATAAAACGCGCGATTGATGAAACGACATCTGATTTTGACAAAGAAAAATTGCAAGAAAGACTGGCTAAACTTTCCGGCGGAGTTGCTGTTATAAATGTTGGCGCAGCAACTGAAGTAGAAATGAAGGATAAAAAGGAAAGAGTAAATGACGCGGTTGCGGCAACTAAAGCAGCGCTTGAGGCCGGAATAGTCCCAGGAGGAGGAGTCGCGCTTCTTAAAGCCAGAAAAACTTTATTAAAACTTAAGGATAGCTTAAATCTACAAGACGAAAAAGTCGGAGTTTCAATTCTTTACGACGCTTTAGCAGAACCATTAAGATGGATTGCTAAAAACGCAGGAGCAGATGAAGGATGGGTTATGAGACAAGTTGAAGATTCTAAAGCTAATGATTATGGATTCAATGTTATGACCATGACTTTCGGCTCAATGATTGCAGATGGAATAGTTGATCCTGCCAAAGTAACCCGCTCTGCAGTACAAAACGCCGCAAGCATCGGCATGATGGTTCTAACAACCGAAGCTCTTGTTACTGATCTTCCTGAGAAAAAAGAATCTCCAATGCCGGGAGGAATGGGCGGCATGCCAGGAGGAATGGATTACTAATCCCCGATGTCATCCCGAATTTATTTCGGGATCTCCTTTTTGACAAAACAGTTTAATATGATATAATCAATCGTACAATTTAGTTATAAAGCGTTTGAGTTTAGTTTCCTGCTAAACAAGCTGATTGCGAAAAGCAATACGGAAGCAAACCGTAAAATACAAGCAAAGCGTGTCGGCAAAGCGGAGCGCTTATTAAATAAGAGTTATCTTGTTTAACGTTTGCTCCCCGCCATGGCGGGGATTTTTTATGGCAAGATAACCAAAGCAAGGTGGTACCATTGGTACAGACCGTCCTTGCAAGTCTCGATTTAATCGGGATTTGTAAGGACGGTTTTTTATCGCCTGAAAGGAAATTAATTATGGGAAATTATCAAGAAAGAGGAATTGTTTTCAATTCAGAACAAGAAAAATTTGTTACCAGAAGAATGGTTGTTAAAATAGGCAGCAGCACTATAACTGGTAACACAGAGAGTCTTGATGTTAATTTTATGGAGAATATCGCCAGACAAGTTAGCTTACTATTTCACAGTGGGGTGGAAGTTATGATAGTAACTTCAGGTGCTGTTGCAAGTGGAAAAAAAGGATTAGATGGAGAAGATAATACAACTGTCTCTATATATGGTCAAACAATATTAATAACAAACTGGCATGAAGTGTTAAAGAAGAATGGAGTTAAAGATGTGGGGCACCTTTTGCTTACGGATAATCATCTGGTTGATGGTATTGGCGATATCCTCAGTGATGCTCTTCGCTGTGGAGTATTGGTCATAAACGGCCAGGATGCTGTCAATGAATTAAGTAAGTCGAAAATTTGTAAGGATAATGATCAACTGGCAGAATTTCTGGCAAAATCAATAAATGCGGATACTTTACTTCTTTTAACAGATAAGGATGGAGTTTTGGATGAAAATCAAAAAACAATTGAAGTAATTGATTCAAACACGAAAATTGGGACTCTTCATGAATCTAAAGAAGTTTATAGCGGTGGTATTGATTCAAAAATTCAAGTTGCAATAGGATTTGCTGGAAAAGCAGTTATTGCAAATGGAAGAACAGAAGATATAATATTAAAAGTTGCTCAAGGTAAAAAGGAGCGAAATTTTTCTAGAACAATTTAGAACCGATTTTGGCATTTTTGTCAGGTCTTACCAAGATAACTTTTCCTTCCTCGTTGGCAACACCTACTGTTAAGACTTCCGACATAAAAGGCCCTATTTGTTTTGGCGGAAAATTAACAACACCCATTACTAAAATTCCCTCCAAGTCTTCTTTTTTATATAAATCAACTATCTGAACACTTGATTTTTTAATCCCTATTCCAGGCCCAAAATCTATTGTTAATTTATACGCAGGTTTACGCGCTTCTGGAAAATTTTCGACTTGCATAACTTTACCAACCCTGATATCAACCTTCTCAAAATCACTATAGCTTATTAACATAATTAAATTATAGCATAAAAAATGATATAATTGATTCTATAGATTCTTAATATGAAAAAAGTTGTTTTTTTAATTATACCTTTACTTTTTGCAATAATTATCTTTTTCGCTGTTAAGCTTTTTTTGGACAACTCTTCCGGTGAAGGAGCATTACAAGTAACCTCCATGCCTAATGCCTCTGTTTATCTTAACGATAAAAAGATCGGCACTACTCCCATCTGTAAATGCGAGTCAAAAGGCCTCATTAAAACCGGAGAATATACTATTAAACTTATCCCTGAAGAGGGTGACTTTAAGCCGTTTGAAGAAAAAATAACTATAAATAAATCAACCCTTACAGTTGTTGACAAAGAATTTTTAGAAGGGTTGGAAGGAAATGGCAGCGTTATAACTTTGTCTCCGGTCTCTGATAAAAAAGCTACAGAACTTCTGGTTATCTCTGTACCAAAAGATGCAAATGTGTTTTTGGATAACAATGCAGTTGGCACTACTCCGCTTATCCTCAAAGACGTCACAGAGTCCGATCATAATTTAACTGTCGCAAAAGATGGATATAAAGATCGAACAATTGGAATTAGAACGGTTCAGGGATACAAGCTTACATCGTTAGTTTTTCTTGGAATAAATCCTATTGCATCAAGTCCTTCGGCAGAACCGGTTGCCACAACTTCTGCGATTACAAATATTCAAAAGGTAGTAGTTCTTGACACTCCAAATGGATTTTTAAGAGTAAGAAAAAATAATTCAACTACATCACCAGAGATAGATAGAGTTTCCGACGGTGAAACTTTAGAGATGATCAGTGAAAAAGATGGATGGTTTGAGATAAAGCTTGCTTCGCCATCTGGCGAAATAAAAACTGGCTGGATCAGTAACGACTACGCAAAAAAACAATAAGTTATATACGAACTAAGTAGATAATTGTGATAACTAAAATAAACCAAATAACGACAGTTGCCAACAATGGCTTATCCGACAATAATACTCTCTCCGGGCTTTCGCCTTCGTGTTTCTCATAAATATCCTGCAAATAACGCATGAGCCCATAGACAACCGGAGCAATAGTTATCATAAGCCATTTCCTCTGGAAAAAATCCGGCAGAAAATCCGGCAGTAAAATACTAAGACCCAGTTTTATTCCTTTCGGAGTTTCCAAAAAAGTAAAAAGCGCATACGAAATAAACGTTGAGGTTGCAAAAATCGATGCATAAACATCTAAGAGCCTCTCCGAATAATGAGATAAAGATTTTCTTATAGCAGCGATGTTTACATCTTTATTTGAAGAAAGAAGGGTTAGCTCTGATCTTCTTTTGCCAATTGCCAAAAACAAAGAAACAGAAATCGTTGTGAGCAACAACCAAACAGAAATATGAAAGCCCGAAGCCGCTTCTCCCCCGTAAACTCTTAAAATATATCCGCTAGCTATAGCTAAAATATCAACTACAGCAATGGATTTTAAGATTGTTGAATATAACAATTGAACAATTATGTATATAAAAGCTAAAACGAAAAAAGCAGGAGTAACATAAAAACCTAAGACTAAAGACCCTATTACCAAAAAAACCGCAAGAATAAGAGCAAACAGAATAGAAATATCTCCATGCGCTAAGGGTCTGAATTTTTTAAAGGGGTGAAGTTTGTCTTTTTTAATATCAAAGAAATCATTAATTATATACGTGGCGGCAGATAACCCGCAAAAAACAAAAAAACCAATCACTACTTTCTGAAAAGCGATTGGATCAAATATGTTGCCGGAAAAAATAATTGCCGCAAAAACTGCAAAGTTTTTTATCCATTGCTTGGGACGCAGTAACTTTAAGGCGCTATATGTTTTTTTTATCATTATTGTGACTTAAAACAAGATGTAAAAAAAGAATCGCCCCCCCAACCAATACCACAACCATTATAAGCGCAAATAATTTACCCCTGCTCGAAAGCAAAAGCGAAATTGCTCCTACTATAGCAGAAATAAACCAGTAAAACAATGCAACAGACCTTTGACTAAACCCAATACCAAGAAGCAAATGATGCAAATGTTTTTTATCGTGTTTAAAAGGAGAACGCCCGCTTAGGATTCGGCGAAAAACAGTAAATATGCCATCAACCATCGGCACTCCCATGACAAGAATTGCAGTTGCAAGTTTAGCACCGGATAGAATTGAAACAACAGCCAAAAGAAGATAAACAGCTGTCGCGCCGTAACCTGGAAAGATCTTGGCGGGATAAAAGTTAAAAAGCAAGAAACCAAAAGAGCTTCCGGCAATAGCAAAGGATAAAACTGTTGCTATAAGCGAGTTTTGTTCACTCAAAGGAAATCGAAGACTCAATAGGCCAATCACAAAAGCTGAAATCCCTACTATTCCTGGCATTTGTCCGTCAACGCCTTTGCTCCAATTTAGCATATTCATTACCCAAACAATCCAAATAATGGCAATTATATCTGAAAAAGTGATAAGTACTTGCAGTCCCAAAAAATCAAAAGGAATCTTAATAGCGTTTAAATATAAAATACCGCCCAAAGGATTGGTAATAAAAGGTATGCCAACACCGCTTCCTACGACTATTAATGCAACAATTATATTTATAAAAAAACGTAAGTATGGAGAAATATCAAATTTGTCATCAATAATTCCAACAACAAGAGAAACAAAAGAGGCGAAAAAAAGTGCGATAACGATTTTTGATGTAATTGGTAAAAATAAAATTCCGGCAATTAAAATGCCAATAAAAAGAGGTATGCCCCCTCCTCTTGGAATTGGTTTTTTATGGATTATCGCAGGATGCTTGTGGACTTTGGGATCGTCAAAAATCCCAAGTCTTTTAATAAAAATTAAACATATGGGAGTTACAATAGCTGTAACAATAAACGCAACTATAAAAGGCAAAAAAGCAATCATTAAAATACTAATTGAACTGTTCTTATCACGAAAAACAATACAAGAAAAGAAACGCTAAGACTGGTTATTGCTAGCATGCGAGACACAAGAGGAATTCTTTTATGTATTACTAATGATAAAAACAAATTAAATAATAAGATTAAAAATGCAATTAAGATAGGCAGAAATATAGTATTAGTTGCGCCAAGCCGGTGTTCTCCCCAAGGCAACTGGTTAAAAATAGGAATAAAAGACGGAAGGCTGTTAAAATAAAACAGAACAAAAACAACAGACGCTAAGACAATACCAAAAGAACTGGCAAATCCTAAACGGGTAATCTTATCGTTTTTAACATCCTCAAAAAAGACTTTCATATATGACAACCCTATTTATGTTAAATCTTTCAGAATAACGATTAAGAGCAAATGGGATAGGTTTTTGATCCGGCATTATTATAATAAATCTTGGTTTTACGCTATCAACAGCCTCTTTTGTATTTTCCAAACCATCTTTATAGCCTGTTATATGATAAGCAACTATGTATTTTCCAGGAGGAACACGCTCTATCATTTTATACAATTGCGCATTGTTTCCCCAGACGAATATCGAGTCTTTTTTTCTGATTTTAGACTTGATATACATTGCAATTTCATAATCAATAGGCGTTCTTTTGTCAAAAAAAGCTCTATAAGAAGAAACCGATTTTGCCCCCAATACAAACGAAGTAAAATTTTGGTAATAAACAACAGTCTTTTTATAAAAATCAAAATTTTTGAATACCAATACAATCGATACTACAAGAAGTGCTGCGATTAACCTCCTAAAACTATTTTTCCAAAAAAGAAGACCCAACATTAGGGAAAAGCTTGGAATCAATACTAAAAGATAATGTGTGTATGGACGCTCTGAAAAAAACGCATTAAAAAGTGAAAAAACGAACCACAAAAGTATAAAAATCAACTTCTTATCAAGCAATTCTCTTTTTTTCGCAATAAAAACAATTGATGTTAACAAAAGTATAGACTTAACAATCAACAATCCTTGCGGAATAATTAATTTATTTTTCCACCCTACATATCCAACATTGCTAGAAAATGTGGCTTTAAATAAATCAGCGATTGCGCCATTTATCAAAAAAAATAAAATAACTATAAAAATCGGAATTAGAAATCCAAATATGTAAGGTGCTGCTTTTTGCGCAAACGTTACCAAGAATTTTTTTTCTTTTTTTAATGAAACATTAAACTTAAGAGGTAAATTTAATATAAAAAAGAACGTTAAAAATGCAAGAAAGTCAAAAACCGCGACAATCTTAAAAAGAAATGCCAAACTAACTAGTATGCCAGCCAAAAACAATTTGAATTTTCTACTACTCATTGAGAAAATTAACAAGGCAGCAATAAGAATGGGAAGAAGCATAAAGTTTTCGGCATTTGCGATATTTCCCTCAACGATAGGCAGACCAAACAGTAAAGCGAAAATAGTTGTAGTAAGAAAATGAACTTTTGTTGATCCCGGTGGCCCAGAAAAAAGTTTTTTTGATAAGAAGAAGAAAACAATAACAGAAAGCAATCCAAAAATTAGAGATACAAATCTTACAGTAAATTGATCGGAACGAAATATTGCATATAACAAATAAAGAAACGGAGGCTTATTATCCCATATGTCTTTATATAATAAACTTCCGTTATTGATGGACATTCCTATCGCTTGATATATTCCCTCGTCACCATACCAATGGGGCTCTAAAAGCGATGGAAGTCTTAGGAGAAAAAAAACAAAGGAGATAATTATAAGAAACCAGCTCATAATTTTTCTGTAACCTTATACTCAAGTCTTTTTCCCAACATAAGCTGAACATGCGAAACAAGAGCGGGAAGGGCTGAAAGAAAAAAACCTGCTATCGGCAAAAGTATGAATTCAAGTGGAAATAAAATTTGTCTAAATTTAGATAGATTAGGATTTTTAGGTCTACTCCTAAAATCAATAACCATCATAACAATAAGCGCAATCAGACAGATGGTTAAAATGAATCCTGCGAGTCTAGGCAAGTTATATCCAAGAGTGGTACGCGAAAAAACAGGATTTATAAAAGGAATTATATTTGCAGCTATGGTTATTATGAACCAATTTACAGGCCATAGGAAATGCTCAAGAAGAACATTGAAAAGAATTACGGTCTTTCTTATGAAAGGAACATTTGGTACAGTTAACCACCATTTCATGAATAATGGATCATCAGATACTCCCCAAGACCACCTTCGCTCCTGATGATATTTATTTTTAAGACTCTTAAAATAACTTGATGATAAAGGCGCGTCCATGGACGTCTTTAGAAATATCGGCTCAACTCTTGATTTTCCGCCGAGCTTGTAAAAAGCCTTAAAGAAAATTCTATAATCTTCAGGGATAACATCCGTATCCCAATATCCGATATTTCTAAGAAGAGCAAACGATAATGAGTATGTAGAGCTTGAAATAAGCCTGTCCCTTTGAACAAGAACTGCCATCCTCCAAAGACTGCCAAAAAAGGAAATAATTCTGGTAGGGGATGGGACTTTCCAAATGTTGTTGTGAAAAACAATTGCTGATTGCCAAAATTTAACGTGCCTGTTGCTATCATTTAAAAAACTATATGTAAGATAAGCAAAATATTGCCTGTCAAAAATGGAATCTGCGTCTATTGAGGAGACAGTTGCATAATTTATGTCGATAATACCCTTTTTAACAAGTTTATTGTATGCTTCTTTTGATGCAAATGATTGATTTGAGGATTTTCCCTTTACTTCATTTTTAATGTCTGGATGATAAGTCGCAAAGATACCTCCAAATGATTTTCTAAATTCTTTTATAAGCATATTTGCTTTTTTATTTACGTTCTTTTCTCTTTTTTCCATAGCCAAAATAACGAAAATCTGCTTTGCTGGAAATGTCTGAGAAGCAATAGAGGTTATAGTTCTTCTTAATGTGTCTACGCTTTCTGTATAATTTGGAATTATTGCGATGTGGTTTACGAGTTTGAAATTCTTGAAAACCTGCGCCGCCTTTAGCCAGTCTTTGTTTTCTGCTTCTTTTATCTTTCTTGAAGAGATAAATGCTGCAATAGTAAACGAAAACGACTTATAAAGCCAATATACATCAAAAAAAAGAATAAAATAGGCTACTATATAAGGAATAAGTATTGATCCCCAAACAGGGAAAAGAATTAACGTCCACGAGAAAAAACCTGGAAGTAATTCCAGGAACCGTTTCGTTTTAATAGGATATCTATTAAAGATTTTTTGAAAAAATTTTGTCATAATTCGAATCCCTCATTATGACACTGAGCGCTTGTCGAATGTGTCATAGTTTAAAAATTAGATTCGCGTTTTTGGTGGTTTCGTCTCTTAACTTGCCGTATGAACAGTCTTTAATCTTTGCCAAAAACCTTGCTGTAATTATAACATACTCAGGCATATTTTTGCTTCCCCTGTGAGGCTCTGGCGTCAAAAACGGACTGTCTGTCTCCATAACGATTCTATCAAGCGGGGCGAATCTTACCAAATCCAAAAGATCGATAGTTTCACCTTTAGCAATTCCTTTATAAGTTATATTCCCGTCAAAACCAACATAAAATCCCAAATCAAGCACTTTTTTCAAAAAATCAATATCCCCGGACATACAGTGAAACATACCCGGAGGATCAGAAAGATATGATTTATAATTTATCAAAATATCCAAAATGTCCTTGCCCGCTTGACGGTTGTGAATTTGTAGGGGCAGTTTTAGTTTGTAAGCCAGTTCAATTTGCTTAATAAATACGTCCTTTTGCAACTCTGGTTTAACAATAGCATTTGATTTATAGCTAAAATAATCCAACCCGCACTCACCTATTCCAACAACCTTCGGATGACGTGCCAGTTTTTCAAGTTGGCGCAGCCACCCTGAGCCTGCCGAAGGGTCTAGCTTATCAGCGTGGTGAGGGTGTACGCCAATGATTGCATACAAATTTTCATACTTTTCTGCAAGCTCAACGGCTTTTTCACTTGAATCAATCTTTGTCCCAACGTTAATAATCTTCGTAACTCCAGCCTCAAATGCTCTTTTTATTACCTCATCATAATCTTTCTCAAATGAATGGAAATTTAAATGACAATGAACATCGATCATATCTTTATTATATCTTACAAAAGTTGTTTTATATATATAAGTATGCTATCTTAAGTATTAAACAATCAATATCTCATATGGTACTAATGCAATCTACAATGTTGCCGCTTGGAACTAAAGCTCCTGATTTTAGTCTTTCTGATGTTGTGTCAGGCAAAATTATTTCACTTTCAACATTTGCCGACAAAAAAGCACTTCTTGTTATGTTTATTTGCAGACACTGTCCATATGTCCAGCACGTACAACACGAAATAGCAAAAATAGGAAAAGAGTATAAAGATAAAAATATTGGAATTGTTGCGATAAGCGCAAACGATCCAGTAAGCTATCCTGAAGATGCGCCGGAAAGTCTTAAAGAAATGGTAGAAGAGCTGGATATTTCATTTTCGTTTTGTTTTGATGAAAGTCAAGAAACTGCAAAAGCCTACACTGCTGCCTGCACTCCGGATTTCTTCTTGTTTGATAAAGAAAGAAGGTTGGTTTACAGAGGACAACTTGATGATAGCAGGCCGGGAAATAATTCGTCTACGGATGGAAACGACCTTAGATCAGCTATTGAAAGCGTATTGGAAGATAAAGCAGTTGATTTAAATCAAAAGCTAAGTAGCGGATGCAGCATTAAGTGGAAAATCGGAAACGAACCATCCTACTTTAGGACATAATCCTTTTTTCTGTACCCTTAATAAGACGGGAAATATTTTCTCTGTGCGTCCATAAGGTAATTAAAAATAATACTAAATAGAATATTGTTAATTTTGGAAACATTAAATATGACACAATAGGAAAACACATTACTCCAAGAATTGATCCTAAAGAAACAATTTTCGTCTTTAAAAAGATTGCTAGAAACACAATGAATGGCACTATAGCCATCAAGGGATTAATCGCAAGAACAACTCCAAGTCCGGTAGCAACTCCTTTACCTCCTTTAAATTTAAGCCAGATAGGAAAAATGTGAGCAAGTATTGTAACTACACCAATAACCAATACTTGATTTGTAGGCAAAAACTGTAAGGCGAGTTTTACCGGAATAAATCCTTTAATTACGTCCAAAACCAAAACCATAACCGCAGGTTTAAGTCCCAAAAGCCTTAGGGCATTTGTAGCTCCAATATTTCCGCTTCCCTTTTTCTGTATATCAATTCCATACTTTCTGCCAACCAATTTTCCAACAGGAATCGAACCTAAAAGGTATGAGAATAAAATAAATAAAACCAAGTTCATTTTATTCCGTCCGACGACGGGCGAAGTAGAAGTGAACTACAAAAACTAATAAACCAATCGTAGTAAAGGCAATTGATTTTTCTAAATCATCTACTTTCTTGTTTTGTCGTTCTGTCTCAACGTTTTTGAGACATTCTTCTTTCTCCTTCTTTTCTGCTTCTGTATCGGATTTTGTTGGTTGTGTTTGACCCTCCGGGAGAGCGACTTTTGGCATATAGTCACAGCGAGATTCAGGAGCATATCCTAAAGGATATTTATCATAAACTGTTATTCCTACAACAAAATGAATTGAATTAAACAATCCAATAATAAATAGAACAACGCCAACCGCGCTTAAAACATAAAAATAAATCGTCGGAATCAATTTTTGCATATTTTATATTATACTAAAACCAAGTTTTTTTTGCTTTTGATTCTTCTTTAAATTGTTCGAGAAGTTGTTTTTGATGATGAGTCAGGTGCTTTGGGACTGTAACTTTTATCCGTACATAATGGTCTCCCCGACCGCTTCTTTGAAGATGTGTCACTCCTTTTTGGCTAAGCCTAATAACAGTATCTGGTTGCGTGCCCGAAGGAATTCTTAAATTTACTTCTCCATCAATTGTTTCAACATTAACTGTATCTCCCAATGTCGCTTGGGGAAATGTGATTTCTTGTTCGGAAATTATATCAAAACCTTCCCGGCGGAATCTTTTGTCCGGCCTGACATCCAAAACCACATCGTAATCTCCGAAGCGAATTCTGGAATTATCATCAACACCGGCCGGGATTTTTATAGTCTGCGTTTTTCCGTCAATAGTAACTTTTTTTTGGACACCATGAACAGCTTCCATAAAATCTATACTTAATGAGTATACTTGCCGTCTTGATCGGGCGCCGAATGGTGACCCGCCGCCACCGAAGAATTGTTCGAATATCTCAAAAGGGTCTGAAAATCCTCCAAAATCAAACCCCGCCCCACCACCATCTCCTGAATTTGAGTAAGTATATGAAAACGGACCATATTGTCCAGTTTGTGCCCCACCTCCAAATGGACCCTGGCCAGCTCCGGCTTGCTCAAAGGCAGCATGACCATATTGATCATAAGCTTGTTTTTTCTGGGAATCCGATAACACTTCGTAAGCTTTTGTAACTTCTTTAAATTTTATTTCCCCTTCTTTACTTTTGTTACGGTCCGGATGATATTGCAAAGCAAGTTTCCGATACGCTCTCTTTATCTCATCCGCACTTGAGTTTTTCGTAACACCTAATACTTGATAATAATCCTTATTATCTGCCATATCTATTCCTTATTATACATTAAAACCCAGCTCAGCTGGGCTTAGAAATTAGAAATTAGAAATTAGAAATTTAGCTTACCACTTCTCCCTCAACCGCTTCGTCCGATTTTTTTCCATTTGTTTTTTTGTTTTTCTTTTCTCCATTTCCCGCCTGTGCCGCATCCGAATCAGATCCAGCCGCATTTGACCCTGTTGCCTCCTCTGTCTTTTGTCCTCCGTCTTCTGTTTTCTGACCTTGATACATGGCCTGCCCTACTTTTTGTAGGCTATCTGACAAATCTTTTGTCTTTGCCTCCAAATCCTCCTTAGTTCCAGTTTCAAGAATTGCCTTAAGAGCTGAAATCTTGTCTTCAACTTCTTTCTTCACTTCCGCATTTACTTTATCTCCCGCATCTTTTAAGGATTTCTCCGCTGTAAAAATAAGAGAATCCGCGGCATTACGAGTCTCAATTTTTTCTTTTTTCTCCTGATCTTCTTTCGCATGCATCTCCGCATCTTTAGTCATTTTCTCAACCTCGTCTTTTGTGAGTCCTGTTGAGCCGGTAATTTTAATACTTTGCACTTTACCAGAAGCTTTATCCTGGGCTTTTACATTGAGAATTCCGCTGGCGTCAATATCAAAAGTAACTTCAACCTGAGGAACACCGCGGGGCGCCGGCGGGATACCGTCTAATATAAAACGGCCAAGAGATTTATTATCGCTTGCCATCGGACGCTCCCCTTGCAAAACATTTATCTCAACCTGCGTTTGATTATCTGCTGCTGTTGAAAACACCTGTGATTTTGAAGTAGGTATAGTTGTGTTTTTTGAAATAAGAGGCGTTGAAACTCCACCCAATGTTTCTATGCCAAGAGTTAAAGGCGTTACATCCAAAAGTAAGACATCTTTTACCTCTCCGCCTAATACCCCTCCCTGAACCGCTGCTCCTACAGCAACTACTTCATCAGGGTTAACAGATTTATTTGGTTCTTTGCCAAAGAATTTAGTAACCAGCTCTATAATCTTTGGCATTCTGGTCATTCCTCCCACCAAAACTACTTCATCAATATCTGATACTTTTATTTTTGCGTCTTTTAATGCCTGCTCAACAGGACCTAAGGTTTTTTGGACAAGATTATCTATTAGCTCTTCAAGCTTAGAGCGACTTAGCGACATGGTTATATGCAAAGGTCCTTCTTTGCCTTGCGTAATGAATGGCTGATTGATTTGGGCTTCCTGCGAGCTTGATAATTCAATTTTTGCTTTTTCCGCAGATTCCCTGAGTCTTTGTAGAGCTTGAGGATCTTTTTTCAAATCAACTCCATGTTCTTTTTTAAATTCTTCTGCAATGTAGTTAATAATTACTTGATCAAAATCATCTCCTCCTAAATGTGTGTCTCCGTTTGTTGACTTAACTTCGTATACTCCTTCACCCAACTCAAGAATTGATATATCAAAAGTTCCGCCTCCCAAATCATAAATAGCGATTGTGTGAGCGTTTTTCTTATCAAGTCCGTAGGCTAAAGCTGCTGCTGTTGGTTCATTTATAATACGTAAAACTTCAAGTCCTGCAATTTCTCCCGCTTGTTTTGTGGCTTGCCTTTGTGAGTCGTCAAAGTACGCAGGAACTGTAATAACCGCTTGTGTAACTTTTCCGCCCAGGTAGCTTTCGGCGTCACTTTTGATTTTTTGCAAAATTTGAGCGGAAACTTCCTGAGGAGTAAGAGTCCGACCCTCAACTTCAACAACAGCCATTCCATCGCGGCCGCTTTTGATTGTATATGGCAGCCATTTCATGTCAAACTGAACAGATGAATCGCTGAATTTTCGTCCCATTAATCTCTTTATTGAAAAGATTGTGCGTTTTGGTTTAAGGACAAGCTGGCGTTTTGCCACATCTCCAACAACATGAGAAATCGGATCCACAACCGATGGAATAACATTACGTCCTTCTGCAGAATGGATTACTTTAGGACTTCCGCCCTCCATTACTGCAACGCATGAATTTGTTGTACCTAAATCAATACCAATTATTTTTCCCATATATTTTTATTTACCTACTTTTACCTGAGCTACTCTTAATATTTTATCGTATAACATATACCCTGCTCTTATTTCCTCAATTACCTTTCCTTCTTCTCCCTCTGTTGTTGTTATACATTCCATAAGCATTGGGTCAAAATTCTTATCCTTAGTTTCGATTTTTTCTACCCCCTCTTGTTTAAGAACATTTAGAAACATCTGCAAACTTACAGTTAAACTCTGGTCTTTACTGTGTATTGCTGCTAACATTAGTGTATCTAAAACCGGCATAAGACGCAAGAGTAAATCTTTATTTGCTTTAATAATCCACTCTCTTCTTTCGTCCGCTACTCTTTTCTCAAGGTTCTGATAATCTGCCAAAACTCTTTTATACTTATTCTCAAACTCCTCAGCTTTTTTCTTTAATTCTTCCATTGCAACCACTGAGTCACTGAATTTGCCTGAGGCACTGAATTTCTGTGTTTCATTTATTTTCTGTGCTTCTGTGGCTGCACTCTTCTTATTTGTATCACTCTTATCCATCGTTAATTTTTAATTTTTCACTTTTAATTTTTAATTTCGCCAGCAGGCGAACTACCATCCTTTAGCAACTTCTTCTATTAAATTACCAAAATACCTGACTGTCGGAATAATATATGTGTAATTAAGCCTTGCCGGGCCCAAAACACCAATTTCACCGGACATATGCATAGATGTTTCGTAACGCGTAAAAACAAATCCGTAAGGGCCTTGTAATTTTGGACCCAAATCTTCTCCGAAAAGTATATGGACATCCTCTTCGCCTAATGTGCTTGCGAAAATATCTTTAAAATAATCAAACTCATCAATTGCAGAAAGAAGATTTTTGGTTACATCTATATCAAAAAATTCAGGCATTTCTAAAATATTTGCATATCCCGAACAATAAGTATCTCCATCTTTAGTTACAGCAAGCGCCAATGCCTTGGTTTTATCTGCCAAAGATTTTGTCATCTCTTTTAAGAAACGCTGTTCCTGTTCCCGAAGATTCCATACCTTCTCTTTTACCGCAACTTCTTCGGCAATAGATGGCTGTTTTTCACGCATTAGTTGTTTTACGTAAAATTTAAGCCCGGCAGGAGTTGGAATACGACCTGCGGAAGCGTGGGGTTTTTTTATATAACCAAGATCCGTTAATTTGACCATCTCATTTCTAATAGTTGCCGGAGAAGCGCTTAAGTTGTGCTTTTTTTCCAATGTTTCAGAGCCAACAGGCTCCGCAGTCTCTATATATTCTTCTATGAGGTTTTTTAATATCTCAACTTGTCTTTGAGTTAAATCATGCATAGTATTTCGTAATGTCATCCTGAGTGACAACGAAGGATCTCATTGAGATTCTTCACTTCGTTCAGAAAGACATCGTTAGTGGTTAGCACTAATATATCACGACTGCTAAGTTAATGTCAAGGGGCAAGTAGAGCTTCGCTCACTTCGCCCCGCGAATCCCGTACACGCGCCCTTGCATTGCTGTGACGTAGACCTCGGGAGCAAGTAAGCGATGTAGCGGGATCAAGGGGTCAATAATAATAAATATGCTAAACTTAAAATGTGAGACAAAAGAAAAGGACATTCTTGCTTTTGATTTTTAGCATAGTAATTATTGCCGGTCTTTCCTATTTGATTATAAACTTCGACCCAACATACAAACTTACAACTTACGGCTTACAATTTACAATTCTTCCGATCTTCTTTATTCTTGTCTTCCTATCTACTCTTACCTTCTCCGCTTACCTGCTAAACAATTCGCGAAGAGGTTTATTTGTTGCATTATTTATAACATCTTATCTTCTTCTTCGTCTTTTCCACCTGACACATATATT